>JAEEGL012208007.1_pt1 | contig 14610 bp, 13 predicted proteins | sample 9134231 | NCBI WGS metagenome assembly JAEEGL01 (sample SAMN16246548, study PRJNA631951) | gut metagenome | biome: gut microbiome; feature: rumen; material: fiber-attached | host: Bos | place: Iran: Karaj | collected 2018-10 | reverse complement strand
TGCCCTCTGTGACCGATTTCGTGGAAAGGTTCCGCCTCATTTCCCGCTTTTTCTCACATCCTGTTTGAAACTTTCCACCTGTACCACCCTCTGCGCCCGATTTCGTGGAAAGGTTCAAACTGATAATGGACTTGCTTGAAGCCCGTTATAATTCCTTTTTTCTGTTTTTTATCCTCGATTCCGGGAAGTCGGCGTATCTTCCATAAAAAACGATGAAGAAAATCTACAATGTTTGCATTTCATCTCCAGATGAGGTATTGTACCGGGACGAGGCAGATCATACTCATTTCATTAACTGTTATGCCAGGGCATTGGAGGTAACGGATGCTTCATCTTACTGTGATGTTGAAATGTCCACCCACAGTCATTTTTGCCTGGCAGCCGGGAAACTGCCAGAAACCATCCGCTCTATCAGAACAGCTTATTCCATGTACTTCAACAACCGCTGGCATCGAAGAGGAAAACTCGGAGAATCTGGCTATTACGCGATTGAAGTCTTGGGGCTGAACCACTTCCTGACGGTCATCTGTTATGACATGCGCAATCCGGTTCACCATGGACTGACCCCAACTCCTTTTTCCTATCCTTATTCTTCCGTCAACTGTTATTTTCGTGAGGATCTGGGTAAAACGCTGATTGTTGACAGGTCCTTGTCACTAGAAGAAATCCGCCGGACCCTGCCACGTCGCGCACGATGGTCTGATGACTTTGTCATGAATGAAAGTGGCATTTTCATCCGTGATTCATTTACAGAAGTCAAGGTCGTCGAGCGCCAATTCGGATCCGCCAGGTCCTTTAACTATTTGATGAACAGAGTTTCAGGTGAGGAATGGAGAAAAATGCAAGAGCAGGACCAAAATGGGATACAACCATTCAGCCTAGAAACTGTGGAAGCGCAAATCCTGCGTCACCAACCAAATACGGAACAAATCCTGAGAGACATGTACGACAAAGAACATGGCCGGTTCCGGAAACCAGCCATGGATGATCTGCAGTTATGTTCATTGATCGACAATGAATACGTGCCCGACCTTGGAATGTACAGCGTCTATGATCTTGCTCCTTTCATGAAAGAAAGAATTGCAAAGGATATCCTACGAAAGCATCAGATTCCCTTTGATCAAATCAAAAGATGCCTTGTCCTCTGACTTACTGCCCGCCGAGGGTCGCGTAGAAAGCCAGGATGTCTTCCCAGGTGCGGAAGGTGTCGCCGCCCAGTTGCAGGACAGTTCCCATGAAATCTGTCAGTCGGTAATGCTCCGGATTCCGGACGATGAAATAATCTCCCAGCAGCAGTTGCGGCCATTCTGTCTGGATGACATGGCCCCAGGCTTCCACGCCCAGCCATTTCTCCGCCCAGCGGACCGGATTCGGCCACAGGGACGGGTGGTTGTAGGGCGGGCAGGCCACGACATATACGTCATACCGGCGGGCCAGTTCGCGGAAGGCCTTGACGGCGCTGTTCTCCGGAGTGAAATCCTCCGGGGCCATTTCCCTGGGAAGATTGTTCCGCAGGTCTGCCAGGGTGTTTTCCCATTGGATGAGAATGACTTTGCGGGAACGGCCTTCCTGGCGGTCGTCAATCCGCTGTATAATAGGCAAAACGCTGTGCAGCAGGGCCTTGTCATCGACGTGATGCTCTCCGTCGAAACGGATGGCGTTCGGGAAACGGGAGGCAAAGAGGTCATACGTATGGACCAGCGTATCGTGGATGCCGAAAAGACCGTAAACACGGTTCTGTTCGTCCGTCCAATTCCCGGGCGTGGGATAGCGTGGATCAATCTCGGGAATGCCGTCGAAACAATGGGAAGAGACGTCCCGGAAGGCCTCCAGCAGTCCCTTCGTCACCAGGATTGAGGTCGCTCCGTCCTGTCTGGGATTGAAATATTCGTGTCGGCCGAGGCCATAGTTTTTCAACAGGGTGTCGGCCAGTTGGAACGCAGGATTGTTCAGGATGCGGTCATATCCGCGCAGCAGGGATGCATACATGCCGCCCATGGATGTGCCGATGACCAGGTCGGGTTTCTCCCGGGAGCACAGTTCCTTCAGGTAATCCACTGCAACATGCGGATCCTCCGGAATATCGGGAGACAGTACCTCCGTCTGCGACAGCAGGACCCGGAGCGTCCGGGCCGTTCCGGTCGCACCGCTGGAGGCAAATCCATGCAGGTATAGGATCTTCTTGCCGGACATCACCTCCGGCCGGGCATACTCGTAGAGTTCCATTTTACATGTCGTTTCGGACACAAAGATACAATAATCTCCCATCTTACCCGATCCTCCGCCCGAACCTTTCCACAAAAATGGGCGCAGAGGGCAGTGCAGGTGGAAAGGTTCAGGCGGGTAGTGCGGAAAAGCGGCAAAAGGGTCGGAACCTTTCCACAAAAATGGGCGCAGAGGGCAGTGCAGGTGGAAAGGTTAAAAGTAGAGGGAAATAGAAAAATAGGAATTTCGGGAGAAAAGATTTATCTTGCAGGGAACAACGATTCTGACCATGAAACGAAACCTGATACGCTGTCCGAAAAGACTTCCGATACTGACATGGCCCAAACGGTTCCTGGTCCGCCTGATGAAGAAACCGCTTGGCAATCTCTCCGGTAAAACGACGGTCCTTTTTGCCGGTGTGGCGCTGGGAGTCATCATGCTGGCTGCCGGCTGCAGCAAAAAACCGGTCCTGGAGCCTTACAACTGGAACCCGCGCGTCCATTATGCCCTGACGGAACTGCTGACGGACTATGGCAACAAATCCAAGGCTTACAACCCGGACTGCCGTCCCTACGCCGTCTTCGACTTTGACAATACCACCATCATCGACGACGTCTCCCAGACGCTGCTGGTCTATCAGATCGAGAACCTCGCGTTCAGCATCGAACCCGAGGACATGTTCGGGGTCCTGACCCGAGGCGTTCCTGACCTGGACCGGGACTTCGGAAACAGCTGGACGCCCCGCATCCTCGCCGAAGACATCAGCAAGGATTATGCAGCCCTGTATGGCTTACGAGACAATCCTGCCGCCATGCGCGGGACGGACGAATACAAGGACTTCCGCGCCAAACTGTGGTTCCTTTCCTCCAACATCGACATGACAGATCCCGACTCCCCTTTCGGCTGCATCTGGATTACCACCCTGCTCGACGGCATGACGGACCAGGAAGTCCGCGAACTGACCCGCGCATCGGTAGACTGCTGGATGGGACAAGGCAGCATGTGGCGTGAGACATGGACCACTCCTGACGGACAGATCGAAGTCAATGTTCCGAAAGGCATCGGCCTGACGCAGGAGATAAAGAGTCTCTATCACGCCCTGCAGCGCTATGGATTCGACGTGTATATCTGTTCCGCCTCCCTGGAATCCGTCGTGGAAGCCATGGCCTGCGATCCGGCCTACGGGCTCGGAATCGACGAGGACCATGTATTCGGCATCCGGCTTGCTCCGACGCCGGACGGACGGCTCAAGGCCATCGGTGACAGCACCTATGCCCAGACTTACCGGGAAGGCAAAGTCCAATGTATCAAAGACTTCATGGCAAAGGACCATGGCGGCCGCGGCCCTGCGCTCGTCGCGGGAGACAGCAACGGTGACTTCGCCATGCTGACCTCCTTCCCCGACCTGAAAGTCGGCCTGGTCGTCAATTGCCTTCGCACCGGCGCCATCGGTGGCATGACCGCCGCCTCGATCGGCAACGTTCCCGACCTTAGTCTCAAGGAACGCAAGAATCCGCTCTACGTCGTCCAGGGCCGTGACCCGGAACTCCTGCAATTCATCCCCTCCTGGGATTCCATCCCTGTAGAAACCTACCTTTCCGAAGATTGACCATGCTCAAACGCTTCCTCCTGACCGCCTGCATCGCACTGCCGGCCATCCTCGCCTCCGCACAGGAAAAGACGCTGCGGCTCGACTATATCTTCTCCGGCACCGACAAATCCACCGAGATTTCGCTCGCCCAGATGAAATCCCTCGACGGATGGTACGGACGCCACGTCAACATGGACCGGCTCCACCTGGCCGGGAACGGACAGATCACCGTTCGCGATGCCGAAAACGGCAAAGTCCTGTATACCAATTCCTTCTCCACCCTCTTCCAGGAATGGCAGAACAGCGAAGAAGCCACCCGCGTCCGCAAGTCCTTCGAGAACGTCTTCCTCGTCCCTATGCCGGAGAAACCCGCCGAAATCACGGTGGAACTCTTTGACAGCCATCGCCGGCCCTCCGCCAGCATCCGGCATACTGTCGATCCTGCCGACATCCTGGTACGCCCCGCCGGCAGCCATCCCACGCCCCACCGCGTCCTTCACCAGGCCGGTGACAGCCGCGACAAGATCGACATTGCGATCGTAGCCGAGGGTTATACGGCCGAAGAGGCGGAACGGTTCTATGCCGACGCCCGCACCGCCATGGAAAGCATCTGGTCCCATGAACCCTTCAAGAGCATGCAGGACCGCTTCAACATCGTCGCCGTGGCCCCTGCATCCCGGGACAGCGGCGTCAGCATCCCGCACAACCATGACTGGAAGGACACCGCCCTCGGCTCTCACTTCGACACCTTCTATTCCGACCGTTACCTGACCACCCTCAACCTGTTCCGGCTCCACGACGTCCTCGCCGGCATCCCCTACGAGCACATCATCATCCTCGCCAATACCGACAACTACGGCGGAGGCGGCATTTTCAATTCCTATGTGCTGACGGCCGCCCACAACCGGTACGCCCTACCGGTCGTCGTCCATGAATTCGGACACAGTTTCGGCGGTCTGGCCGACGAGTATTACTATGATGACCAATACGAAGAATCCTACCATTCCGACGCCGAACCGTGGGAACCGAACATCACGACCCTGTTCGATTTCGACAGCAAATGGAAGGACATGATGGGAAAGGATGGCGTCGGGCTGCATGAAGGCGGCGGCTACCAGTCCAAGGGTGTTTTCCGCCCCTGCGACGACTGCCGCATGAAGACCAACCAGTACCCGACCTTCTGCCCCGTCTGCGAAAAAGCCGTCCGGGACATCATCAACTTTTATACAGTCGAATAAATCAGACTTTTACGACGGAGACTTCGATGCCGAGTTCACGGAAGGCGGCAAGGTAGTCCTGCGGGATCTTGTCGTCCGTGATGATGTGGGCGATCTTGTCGCAGTCGCAGATCTTGCTGAAGCCCTTCTTGCCGAACTTGGAACTGTCCACCAGCAGGACCGTCTTCTTGGCCGCTTCCATCATCTTCCGGTCACGGCTCGCCTCCGCAATGCTGGAAGTCGTCACGCCGAATGAAAGGTCGATGGCATCCGCGCCCATGAACAGCAGGTCGCAGCTGAAGAAGGACAGCATCTGTTCCGTGAAACTGCCGACCGTGGAAACGGATTTCTCCCGCACCTGGCCGCCCAATTGCACGACTTCGATTCCCTTGCTCTGCGACAGCATCGAAGCAGCCGAAACGGAGGCAGAAATTACCGTAATATTCTTCAGGTCAGCCAGTTCCTTCGCCGTATAAAGAATTGTCGTACCCGCCGTCAGCAGGATGGAATCATGTTCATGGACCAGCGCGGCGGCCGCTTTTCCGATCGCCCGCTTCTCCAAGACCGCCTGGCCTTCCCCGAGATGCTGCGGAAGGTTGCCGAGATACGGGCTGATCATCACGGCGCGGCCGTGGCTGCGGTACAGGAGTTTCTGCTCCTCCAGCAGGGTCAGGTCTTTGCGGATGGTCACTTCCGAGACATCCAGGCGCTCGGCCAGGGCCGCGACGGAGACGCTTCCCTGCAGCTGGAGGATGTCCAGGATCGCCTGGTGACGGGCGCTCAGTTCTTCTACCATGGCCTAATTCGCTTCAATTTTACCCATATACAGTCCCCAGCAGCCGTCCTGGACGATCGGAATCTTCTTGCCGTCAAGGTTCGGGACGAACTCCATCTTCTCCAGGAAGGTATGGCTGTGTCCGCCCACCACCAGGTCGATGTTCCGGGTCTTGGAGACCAGCACCGGATCGGTGAATTCTTCGCCGTCATACCCGAGATGGGTCAGGGCGATGACCAGGTCGCAATGCTCCTCGTTCTTCAGGTAATCCGCCCACTTCTGCGCCGTCTCCACGTCATCGTACTTCGGGAGCCGGTCGGAGATGCTGCGGTCCACGACCTTCAGGATGTCGGTCAGGAGACCGAAGACGCCGATCTTGCGGCCGGCCTTCTCCACGATGGCATAGGGCTTTATGTACTTACCTGCCTCGAACGGAGAGAAATCGTAGTTGGCGCACACGACCGGGCAGTTCACGACGCTCAGCCGCCGGGCCAGGTCCTCGATGCCGTTGTCGAACTCATGGTTGCCCAGGGTGACGACATCGTAGCGCATGGCATTGATCGTGGCGATTTCCAGGTCGCCGCCCAACTGGGTGAAATACGAGGAACCCTGGCTGAAATCGCCGGCATGGAGCAGGAGGACGTTCTCCTCACCCTCTGCGGCCCGGACACTGTCGATATAGGCGGCACGCTCGATGACACCCCCCTGACCGGCCTCGCTTCCGCTGCGGAGCGGCTCGAAGTGGCTGTGGGTGTCATTCAGGTGCAGGATGACCAGCTTGTGCTGTTTGGGCTGGCAGTCGCACAGGACGACCAGTGCGGCCGCCACGATAGCAAGATACTTTCTCATTTCCGGAATTCTTCAGAGGTTTCACCTTCAGACGTAAGGAACTGGATGCGACCGTCCGTCTGGTATTCGATGGGCTTGCCTTCGGCCGTGAGGGACAGGACATGCGGCAGCATGACATCCAGGATGTACTCGTCGTACATCTCCAGGCTCACGGCGTTGCGCGCCGCGAATATATTGTCACCGCCGTTCAGCAGGAAGGAAATCGTCGCCACGCCGTATATCCGGTCATCGTCGATCGGCTCACCGCCGATCTCGGCCGAGACCAGTTCGCCGTCCTTGACCACGCAACGGGCGCCGCCGACGACCTGCCAGGACGTCCTGGCGAACTGCTCCAGCATGGCCCGGATATCCCGGCCATGCAACTCCAGGAAGCAGAGGTTGTTCTTGAACGGGAACATGGAAACGATATCGTCCATCAGCACGTCTCCGGCGGGCATGTCCACCCGGATTCCTCCGAAATTGGCGATGCCGAATTCCACCTTCTTGCCGGACTTGCGCTCCGCCGCCCGCATCAGTTCGTCGATGAACCAGTCGGACAGTTCACATTCGGGATAGGTCCGGACCATCTCCCGGGTAGAATGTCCGATCACCTGCTTGAGTTCCGCCATCGGAGGCTGGGCCTCGATCAGCAGTTTGGCGACAGCATAGGTGGCACTTCCTTCCTGGAATTCCCGGCCGTTCGGCGCCTTGTAGACGGACCCGTCGATCACGCCGAGTTTCTCGGCGACATCTTCGGCCGTGCATGCCTCGACGCCCGTACGGCTGCCCAGCATGACCGTCCGTTTCCAGGTCATTTTCTGTCCGCAGGAGCACAGCAGCGCAAGCAAGGCCCCCACGTAGAGGATTCTTCTCATATCTAGTTCTGTTTAAGCCATTTCCAGAGGTCCTTGAAGGACGACTTCTTGCCGAACATCAGGATGCCGACCTTGTAGATCTTCGCAGAGGCCCAGGCGCAGGCGACAAACGTCAGGAACAGCAGGACGATCGACAGGACCAGCTGCCACATCGGCACCCCGTACGGGATACGGGCCAGCATGACGATCGGGGACGTGAACGGGATCATCGATCCCCAGAATGCCACGCCGCCGTCCGGATTGCGGAACGCCACGAAGACGATCATGTAGGCCAGCAGCAGCGGGATGGTCAGCGGCAGCTGCAGTTGCTGGGTGTCCGCTTCGTTCTCCACCGCGGAACCGATGGCCGCGAAAAGCGACGCATACAGCAGGTAGCCGAGGATGAAGAAGATGAAGAAGGAGACGATCAGTGTCACCCACGGGATGTTGGCCAGCGTCGTCACGACCACGCCCATCTCGCTCATCGGAGCCGCCGTGGCCGTCGTATCGACCGCGACGCCCATCTGGGTCGGATCCATGCCGCTCATCTGTGCCATCTGGGTGATCTGCTCCGGATCCATGCCTTTCAACTTGTCCATGCCGATGATGCCGCCAACGACCGTCACGATGACTACGGTCAGGATGATCCACAGCAGGAACTGTGTCAGGGCGACGAGCGCCACGCCGATGATCTTGCCGAACATCAGTTCGGTCGCCTTCGCCGAAGAGATCAGCACTTCGACGACACGGCTGGACTTCTCCTCGATCACGCTCGACATGACCATGCCGCCGAACATCGTGATGAACATGAAGATAAAGACGCCCAGGACCATGGAGACGCCCATGTAGATGCCCGACTCGGATACCGTCTCGTTGCCGGAATCGTCCAGGGTATACTCCGTCACGCGGACATGGGACTGGACGTCCTTCATGATCTGGGACAGGTTCTCGATCCCGTAGGCGTCGATCCGGTAGGCCTCAACCGCATCATTGACCTTGCGGGCCACTTCCTCCGAGAAATCCACGCTCAGCGGTTTCTTGGAATAGGCCTGGACGGACACGGTTTTCGCCACGGTATCCAGCGGAGAGATGACGACCGCCACATCCATGGCGAACTCATCGAGCCGCTGCTTGAAATCATCCGGATTCTCCGTCGAGAAATCGAGATAGGTATTTGCCTTGTTGTCAGTCAGATACGGCATGACGATGCCGGACTGGTCGATTACGGCGACATTCTGCTTCCGTTCGCCGGTCTGCGTCGTGATCAGCACCATGACCACGATGGCGGCGGCCATCAGGACCGGGACCAGGAAGGTCGTCAACAGGAAGGACTTTTTCTTGACCTTGGTCAGGTATTCCCGTGCAATGACGGTTTTGACAGTTCTGAAATTCATATCCTAGGCCTCCTCCGTTACAAGTTTGATGAAAATGTCGTTCATGCGGGGAATCAGTTCCTTGAAGGAATTGATCGCCAGCCCCTGCCCGATCAGGGCGGAGAGCGCGTCATTCGGCGTGACGCCGGAAGAGAGTCCGAGCACCGCAGTGTGGCGGCCGGCATTGTTCACGTCGGACAGGACGCTGAAACAGCCGTCCATGCCTTCCACCGGGGTTTCTCCGGTATAGACCAGTTCGATGTTGTTGTTGCCGTAACGGCGGCGGATCTCGTCCACGCCGCCGGTGATCACCAGCTTGGACTTGTTGATCAGGGCGATGTTGTCGCAGAGTTCCTCGACGGATTCCATGTTGTGGGTCGAGAGGATGATGCTGGCACCTTCATCCTTGAGCCGCAGGATCTCCTTGCGGATCAGTTCGGTATTGACCGGGTCGAATCCCGAGAAAGGCTCGTCCAGGATCATCAGGGAAGGCTTGTGCACGACGGTGGTGATGAACTGGACCTTCTGGGCCATGCCTTTGGAGAGTTCCTCCACCTTTTTCTTCCACCAGTCCTGGATGCCGAAGCGGACGAACCATTCCTTGAGGGCCGCACGGGCGGCAGGTGCGCTCATGCCCTTGAGCTGGGCCAGATACATGGCCTGGTCGCCGACTTCCATCTTGCGGTACAGGCCGCGTTCTTCCGGCAGATAGCCGATCTTCTCGACATCCCGCTGGGTGATCGGACGCCCGTCGAAGAGCACTTCTCCGGCGTTCGGGATCGTGATGCGGTTGATGATGCGGATCAGGGTTGTCTTGCCGGCGCCGTTCGGGCCGAGCAACCCGAAAATCTGTCCCTTCGGAACGTCCACGCTGACATGGTCGAGCGCGACTTTCTCTCCGAAGTGCTTGCAGATGTCCTTACATTCTATGAGTCCCATATGATAAAGTTAATTACACGGGCAAATTTAATAAATAATTATTGATTAACAATAAAATTTCAAATTAATTCAATATTTTCGACACCAATTCGACCAGCAACTCGTCCGCACCGGCCTCCCCGGCGTCACCGCCCTTCCCCTTGTAGTCATATTCCTCGATCAGGGCGAGCACCTGCATGCACTTGCGGAGCGGATAGTTCCGGACGGCCTGGTCATACTCCTTGAACAGGAAGGGAGGAACCCCGAGTACCCGGGTTATGGCATCGGACGGCGGATTCGGATTCTCCTGCAGCAGGACCTCATACTTCAGGACCTTGTAGAAATAACTGAAGAGCATGGCGGTCGCCATCGGCACGGCGAACCGCGGCGTCCTGCCGATGTTGGCAGCGATCCGGAGCGCCTTCGGCGCATTGCGGAAGGCCAGTTCCCTGGACAGTTCAAAGACGCTGTATTCCCGGCTGATGCCGACATTCTTCTCCACATCAGCCGCGGAAACGGAGGTCGTGCCTTCCGGAAGGTTCTTCAGCATCTTTTCCGTCTCCAGCGCGATCTTGCCCATGTCCGTCCCGGCCGACTCGACCAGCAGCATGGCCGCATCCGGAGCGATGGAGAGTCCTCTCTCCTGATAGAACCGGTCGATCCAACGGCCCGCTTCATAGTCCCGCAACGCGGGGGAATCCATGACGACGCCGTTCTTCACGACATTCTTGTACAAGGCTTTCCGCTTGTCCGCCCGGGCCCCGTGAAGCAGGATGACCAGCACCGTCGAGTCCATCGGCTCTTCACAGTAGGTGGCAAGTTCCTCCAGCGACTTCATGCTCTGGGCCTCCTTGAGGACCACCAGCCGCCGGTCCGCCATCATCGGATAACTCCGCGCCTCGGAAGCCACGGTCCTGGCATCCGTATCCAGTCCGTAGAAGATGGTCTGGTTGAAATCCCGCTCGTAATCCTGCAGGGCGTTTGCGATGATGGCATCGCACGCCATGTCAGGATAATAGGCTTCCTCCCCCATTAGCAGGTAAACCGGCGCGAAAACGCCCTCGCGGACATCCGCGATGATCTTCCTGCACAGGGCATCGGTCTCCATGAAGCCGGGATTCTTTGCCATACGTCGGTCTGGTTCTATAATTTTTCAAAGATACGAAATTCCGCGGTTTCCGCAAAGGGGGCGGGGAACGAAAAACCGGAGCCGTGACGGCTCCGGGAAAATGTCAAAGGTATGTCGGGAAGCCGGAAGGCTTCGGGACGGGGGATTATTCGTACCGCTTCTCCTTATTTCTGACCAGTCTCTCCTTCATGATGTCAACCGCCTCGGTAACAGCCTCTTCAAAGCTCTTGGCGGTCCGCTCGACCACGAGGGTCTCGCTCGGCACGGCGACCTGCAGCTTCACAGCCTTGTTCTCAGGTCTTTCTTCCAGAGAGAGGACAACTTCCACGCTGGTAATGTTGTCGTCGAAACGTTCAATCTTCGAGACCTTCTTGTCGACATAGTCGAGCAGTTTCTGGTCGGCGTTGAACTTCAGGGATTGAATTCTAATCTCCATTGTTACCTCCTCTTTTAGCCCGGGGATGGGCGTTGTTATACACATTTTTCAACTTCTCGATGCTGTTGTGCGTATAGACCTGCGTGGCGGCCAGTGAGGAATGTCCGAGCAGTTCCTTGATCGAATTCAGGTCCGCACCCTTGTCCAGCAGCCCGGTTGCGAGCGTGTGGCGCAACACGTGCGGAGACTTCCTTCCGGAAATGCTGCCGACGGCTCCCAGTTCTTCGCCGACGATCCGCTGGACGGCCATCGGATACAGGCGGGCGCCCTTTTCCGTCACCAGCAGCGGTGCATCTGCAGGCCTTTTGCAGCCCAGCATCGTTTCAGTTGCTTGTAAATATAAGCAAATTTCGTGACAAAGTGCATCGATCAGCGGAATTTCTCTCATTTTGTCACCCTTGCCCCGTACGTGCAGGACCGTGCGGGAAAAGTCAACACTCCTGATATCCAATGAAATCAACTCAGAGCGGCGGATGCCGGTACTGTACAGCAGCGACACGACCATCCGTCCCAGCCGGCGCCGGTACCACTCCCGGGACACCTTGTCATCCCCCGTGATCTGGTCCAGGTTCTCCTCGGAAGCGTTGCAGGCCGTCTGCTTGAAATACTCCGCCATCGACGCGGAACGGTAGAAGACCGGCAGGCGCTTTTCCTGACGCGGACGGCTGACCGTACGGGCCGGATTGGATTCCAGCAACCCCTCTTTCATCAGGTAACGGCCGAAACTGCTGAGGACGGACAGATGCTGGTTGACCGTGCGGGGACTTTCCTTCCGCCCGTCCAGCAGCCAGACCTCGTAATTGCGGACGGCCGTAGGCGTCATGGCGGAAAGCAGGGATGCATCCGTGGCTTCCGCGCAGGAATAGTCGACAAACTGCCGCAACACGTCCCGATAGATCTCCTGCGTCCGGACGGAATACCGGCGGACGTTGGCGATATAATGTATAAACTTGTCGGTCAGCATATTACTTGACTGCCTTCAGTCCGAAATCCGGAGCGATCGACCGCATGAAGGCATCGGTCGCCTCGAACGTGTTCGCGATCTTGCCGTCCAGGACGGCCTCCTTGATCGCTTCCTTGAGACGGCCGATCGTATTGCACGGTCCGATGCCATAAACCTCCATGATATACTCGCCGGTGATGGGATTCTTCCAGTTGCGGATGGCATCCTTGGCTTCCACCTCGACCAGTTTCTCCCGCACCAGTTCGAAATTCCGTTTCAGGCGGGCGACCTTGGCCGGATTCTTCGAAGTGATGTCCGCATTGCACAGCAGCATCAGGTCATCGATCTCATTCCCGGCGTCGAACAGCAGCCGCCGGACGGCGGAATCCGTCACTTCCTCGTCCACCAGCGCCACCGGACGGTGATGCAGTCCGACCAGTTTCTGGACGTATTTCATCTTCTCGTTCAGGGGCATCTTGAGGGCCTGGAAAATCTTCGGGACCATCTTCGCCCCGACCACTTCATGGCCATGGAACGTCCAGCCCGCAGCCGGGTCCCAGCGTTTGGAGGCCGGCTTGCCGATATCGTGCAGCAGCGCCGCCCAGCGGAGCCATACGAAGGGCTCGGTCCGGACCGTCTCGACGAAACCGTTGCCGTCCTCGACCGGCGTGTAGTTGTGCAGCCGTCCCTCGGCGATGGCGGCTTCTTCCAGTTCCGCCACATGGTCCACCACCTGGATCGTATGCGAGAAGTTGTCCTTGTGCCCCTTTCCCTCGACGGTCTCGACGCCTTTCAACTTGGACAATTGCGGCAGGATATAGTCCAGCAGTCCCGTCTCGTCCATCAGGCGGAAGCCCATGGAAGGATGCGGAGTGACCAGTATCTTGTTTAATTCCTCCACGATGCGTTCCTGGGACAGGATGCTCATCCGGTCCTTCATCCGGCGCATGGCGTCCAGGGATTCGGGGACGATGGTGAAGGTCATCTCCGGCGTGCTCAGCTTCGTGGCGAACCGGATGGCCCGGAGCATCCGAAGCGGATCGTCACTGTAGGTGATGTCCGGATCCAGCGGGGTCCGGATGATGCCGGAGGCCAGGTCCCGGACACCGCCGAACGGATCGACCAGGGCGCCGAAATCCTCGCGCTGGAGGCTGAAAGCCATGGCGTTGATGGTAAAGTCGCGGCGTTTCTGGTCGTCTTCCAGCGTACCGTCCTCAACGATCGGCTTGCGGGAATCCCGGTGGTATGATTCCTTGCGGGCGCCGACGAATTCCACTTCAGTCCCATGGTACCGGAGCATCGCCGTCCCGAAATTCCGGAAAACGGAGACATGGCAAGTATGGTGCTCGGTCTGCCTGACGTGTTCCGCCACGGCCTCTGCCAGGGCGATGCCGCTCCCCTCCACCACGATGTCGATGTCATCGTTCCGGCGGCCCAGGAAGCTGTCCCGCACATACCCGCCGATGACGAAAGCCCGCACGCCGGTTTTCCCGGCCACTTCGCTGACCAGGGCAAAAACCGGATGATCCAGAAATCCGCTCGTTATCGTCGCCATAGAAAAAACATCCGCCGCGGTACCGCAGCGGATGCAAAGATAAGGAAAAACGGCGACTTATCGAAAACCTAATCGAGGATGATCCCGAAAGAATAGGTCTGGAAAACCGGGCCACGACCATCCTGGATGACGTTGCATGGACTGTAGCGGAAGAACAGGTTCCACCCGTAGATGGAGACGCCGGCCAGATACCCCCATGTCCAAGGCTCCAGGGCGATATCCTTCTCTTTCTTCTTGAACCGTCCTCCGTCCATGGTGTATTTGTTCTTGGTCCGTCCGCCGAAGTTATATGTCAGTTCAGGTCCACCGAAGATTGCCAGGCGGCGCTTGGGTCCGAATTCGAAACGGATCTTCCAGGGAACAGAGAGATAATTGCTGCGCAGTACCGACTTCTTCAGGATCCATTCATCCGGGACCGGGACGACCAGCAGATTCTTTTCCGGCTTGGAGAACATGTCGGAGCCGAGCCGGAAAGAATGATACCCCAGATCGATCCCGGTGGACAGGACGACCGGACCTAATCCGGGACGGATGTCCAGGTTCAACAGATTGACATAGAGCTCGGAGAAAGGACGTGAAGTGAAGTCCAGTCCTTCTGCCACATCATGTGTCATGCAGATACCCAGGCCGATATATTCCAATGCATCAACTTGGAACACTTGGGGTTCGCGTCTCTTTTCCACCCGTTTATCCGTCGGCTTGAGCACATCCAGGCTGAACAGGTCGAAATGGTTCTCGCTGATTGACACGCTGCTTTCCGGCGTAATCTGCACGCTGCTGCGATAG
>JAEEGL011962374.1_pt1 | contig 14610 bp, 12 predicted proteins | sample 9134231 | NCBI WGS metagenome assembly JAEEGL01 (sample SAMN16246548, study PRJNA631951) | gut metagenome | biome: gut microbiome; feature: rumen; material: fiber-attached | host: Bos | place: Iran: Karaj | collected 2018-10 | reverse complement strand
TGCCTTCCTTGTCGGTATTGATATAGATACCGCAGCCGCACTCCTCCGACTGGTACACCATACGGATGGCGTCACCGTATTTTTCCCCAAGGAGCCGGTAGAACACTTCCATATGGGGCGCCCATGCCGTTTCCGTATCCATCCCAAAGCTGAACACTTCCCCGTCCACGGACAGCTTCGTGTCACAATGGGTTAACGCGTCACGCCGGTCGACCATGCCGGCAATCTGTTTGTTCGTGTAACCGTGCAAAACCAACAGGTTATAAAACCCGGACGTGCGGGAATCAAAGGCCGCGTACACCTTACGGAGGAACACCGCCAGCTTCGACCTGTCCTTACTGATAAACCTGATACTGTTACTGCAATAGTTTGCCATTTAGATAGCCTCCTGTCTAAAGATATTATTTCTTCATTATAATAGTACTGCCCGGAACGCAATCATTCCGGGCAGTTTCTTTTACATCGCCTGCGGCAATACGATCATATTGGATTTTGCCTTTCCGGAAGCCACGCTTTCCTCCAGCAGCAGGCCGCCCATCCGCTCCAGCTCGGTGGCGCGGTTGTAGTCGGCAACATCCTGGCTGCTGCGTGTCACCGCGTTGACAAGTCCGAATGCCGAGAAGTCATTGCCCATGATGAAGTGGCGGAGGATGGAAGCCCGTTCCATCTTGTTCAGCACATACTTGTCCCCCAGCACTTCCACAGTCCTCATAGGGTCTTCCCCGGTCTGTACGTTCATGGATACACGCATCCTGTCCACCGTAAGGTTGAACCTTGCCTCGTCCACAGCCGCGCTGACGATATCCTGCACCTTTAGGAAATAAGCCTTGTCGTCCGCCGCGAGTGTCTCGTCCGAATAGAGTTCATAGGCATTGTCCGTATCCTCCACCTGCCGCCCCGCATGGTATTTCTTGTGGGCAAGGTCTTTGCAGATCATGCCATTCTTGCACACCAGACGATAAGCCAACGGTTCCACCCTCCATGCACCTAAGCCAATCTCGCTGTTGGCAATGACAAAACCTGCCTGCACCACATCCCCAGGCATGATCTCCGTCTTCATGGTCTTATTGATGATTTTCATGTAGAGATGCGTTTCGGTTATGTCACAGCTTTCAATACTGCAACCCTTCATCTGCGCGATGACCGGCAGCACGTGGTCAACCAGTTCTAGGTTGTCCAGCCTGCGGTAGCGGTCAGACAGAAATGCCCTGAGTTTCCCGTTCATGGTACGGAGCATGCGCTTCTCCGGGTTTGCGTCCAACCAACCGTTGATGTTGTAATCCAAGAGTTCCGGGTAATCTGTCCGCATCCGCATGTAATACTTGAAGGGGATGCCCAGCCGATCCGCGATCTGCCGGTGCGCCACATCCGAGATTTCATAATAAGTTCTTTCATTGCCTGCTGACACATACAGCAGGCTCTTGTTTTCCGTACTGCTAACCATAAGGCTGCGGGTGTCAGCAATGATATCCTTCCGTTTTACACGCTGTTCCTCCAGCTCCTTATACAAATCCTGAACGTTTTTGATGCCCTGTTTCATTTTCATTCCTCCTTAAATTATTTTGTGATTGATTTATATAAATACCCGTCATTTTCGCAATGACGGATAGGATTTTTGGCAAAAGAAAAGCCCCGGCACCATGACAGTGCCGGGGCAATTTGTTATTGCTCACAGTAATAATATGTGTCTGAAATTCAAAAGTTTACGTATTTTAATGTTATTTCCTCTTCTGTATGACAGAATCTCCTGTTATCAATCAACTACGTTTTCATTAACTGCATACTTATTTAAACACCTGCAAGCATAACATCCAATTCTTTCTTATATGCCGAGATTTCAGCATCGGTCTCTTTTTTCCTTGCAGCGTAATTTTGTTCGTTTGCTTCCATATTTCGCAGACACATTTCCTGTTGCATCAAAGTCATATTCATCTGTTTAGTTACATAAAGTGCCTTGCTGGCAGCATGTTTCGATATTTTTTTACCTAACAGTTTTCCCCCCATTTCAACAGCATTAATCTCTGTCTTTGCAAGATGTGCTTGTAGCGCATCCTTATTATTACTCAACTCTAATACCCTGCCAATGCCTTTAATAAATTCTTCTGCGTTTGGCAACATTATTCTGGCGCGCCAGGAAACTACTTTTTCTATAATTTCCGTTAGCATATCATCTGCAAATTTATTCCGATCTTTGCTAACAAACATCTGCAAAAGTTTTTCTTTTTCCAGTTCAATTTTTAAGTCATCGATGACGAGATTCAACTCTTCTTTGCTCAAAAGGTAACTCTGTGCCAATGGAACAATGCGCTCGTTAATTATATTAACCATTTCAACCGCATCGTCCTCTATAAATTTACTCATGACATTATGTCCGGCTTTCCCGGCTGCAGTACCGCCTGCAAAAGCTCCTGCCACACCACCTGCAACCGAACCTATCGATAATCCAATAGCTGATCCGGCCGGCCCAAAAATCAGACCGATTTTCATTCCTGCCAAGCCGCCAACCTTAGCGCCTGCTACACCACCTGCAGCACCACCACTCAACCCGGCAGCCAATGTCATTACATTTTTAAACAATTGCTTACCGGAGACACGTCCTCTAAAGCATTCGAAAATATCATCTGCAGAAAGAACAATTATAACCACTATACCACTAATAACATTACTACGAAGTAAATTTGCAAGATTGTTACTTGCTGCACCACCATAAATTGCCGCACCGCTACGCATCGCATTTACCAAAGCATTACGTACACTGCTGGGCAATAGTTTTACCACTTGAACAGATGGCCCCATCAGAACGTTATTAAGACCTGTCCTAGTCAACTGTGCCGAAACAACGGAAGTTACAAAGGCTGCACCGCCCATTTTTAAACCGTTATACATTGCCATATCAATAGCTTTATCCGTTGGTTCACCATCCCACATTGCTTTGGCAAACGTAACTAATGCAGAAACACCAAACACACTTGCTGCAATCACCACTCCATGCGCAGCGTCAAACATCAGCGAATCAACTTTCCCTGCTTTTGCAATATTACAAGCCGTTTTGTAATCGATATTACCTTTTCTTACAAGTTTTTCTGCATCATTTGGATCGGTAACACCCGGCACTTTTCCTTCTGCAATACGTTTTTTCATTATTTCTACTGCTTGTGTATACTGATCCTTGGGAACTTCAAGTTGCATCGGTTTTCCGTTACCATCTATATAACGGTATATGCCAGATCCTTTATCAAACGCAGCATCTACGGAAGCCCGGGCATCTTGGCAGTATTTTGTCTGGATCAATTGCCCGTCAACCATTCTGTCAGCGCCATTTTTGGCGTTGTCATCTCCTAATATTTTAGCATTTCTCCCATGTAAAGTATCAATTAAATCATTTGCCTGTTCTGCAGCAAAACCATGACCCTGCCTGCTGTTAAACCGAAACAGCCGGTCATCATGTGCACCACTTTCGACAACTGTATCCAATGAACCAATTGTCTCGGCAATGTCAACCTTTTTATCTTTATATTTCGGGTTTTGTAAAACATTTCCCTCATATTTCTTTCTGCTCATATTTATTTACCTCATAAAAATATGCCGTTAAAAGATTTAATTAAACTATGATGTGAATTATTTATTTAAACAGTTTCCCTAAAATCGAACCAGCAAGAGTTGCACCGGCTTTAACAGCAACATTAGTAGGGACGTCTAATGTGGAAACTACCGCTTCTAATGCCTTCGCACCTGCAATATACTCAACGGCATTCGGTACATCAGTAAACCAAGTGTTTAATGCTTGTTCTGCTTCCTGGTAACCCTGTTTTGCAGACATCAGTATCCATTCTTTAGCTTTTTCCTTGTCCTTCTTGATTCCATAATTTCCGTCATAATAAATCTTTCCCAAACAATACTGTGCTTTTGCATTTCCATTCTCTGCCGCAGAACGATATAAATCTACTATTACATTATTTACTTCATCTTTCTCACCTTTGACATGCCCGTTCTCACACATGCGTGCCAAATTACAGCATGCATCCACATTTCCATGCTGGACAGCCCTTTTATACCAATACACAGCCTTATTATCGTCTGTATATATCCCTTCTCCTTGCTCAAACATTTCACCTATCTGGTTTTCTGCATCATCAAGTCCCTGTTCTGCCGCTTTCATGATTTCGGAAAAAGCTTGATTTAAATTCTTTCTTATACCCTCCCCATTTTTAAGCATTAATCCATATGCGTACTGTGCAAGAGGATAATTCTGTTCTGCCGCTTTCATATACATTTCCAGCGCAGCTTGCTTATCCTGCTGGATACCGACACCTTGTTGAAGCATACTGCCATACACGTATTGCGCATCTGGCAGTCCTTGTCCTGCAGCCTTTTGAATCCATTCTGCAGCTTTTTCTAAATTCTGTTCAACGACTTCACCTGAAATATAAAGATCTCCCAAGCTGTATTGCGCCCATGCATTACCTTGGGTTGCAGCCTTTTGGAACCATTCAAAAGCCTTTTCGTAATCTTGCTCAATGCCTTCACCTTCGCTTAACATTTCACCCAAATAGTACTGGGCGTCTGCATGACCAAGTTCCGCTGCCTTTGAAAAGAGTTCAAACGCTTTGTCATAATCCTGCGGAACTCCATCCCCTTCATAACACTTCATAGCTTCAACGTACAGAATAGCCGCTTCTCCGGCAACTGAATCGTCCTGACCATCACTATCAGAAGCGGATAGTATTCCCTCTTCTTTCGCTTCCCTTAAGTTATACAGTAAATCAAGTATAAAATCATAATTGTCGACATCCATATCAACATTTACGAATGCCTGACTGGCTAAATAGTTTTTAGTCAATGCCGAGCAGATTCTGTCCCTGCTCGTTTCCACCCCGTTTTCATTCAACAAGTCAGACACCGCATCAACAGTATAACTTTCCTCTGTTCGACATGCTTCCAATTTTTTTAACGTACTCATGGAAATAAGAAATCCCGGTTCACTTATGGACTGTATTTTTTCTCCTCCCAAAAGTTTATCTGCCAAAACATCATTATCGGAAATGGCTTTAATAGCCTTAAAATAATTAATTTGATCATCCGGGTCAATTCCAAGTTTTTCCATTGTATCCATTAACAATTGCAAATCAGATGTACTCCACTCACCCTTTGAAATTTCGTAAAAGTCCCGCGTGAGGCACACAACCTTAGAAATATTGTCTAAATCTCTGTATTCGGTATCACCAAACACCCGCCGCCTAATCGTTGTATTCCATCGTTCCAATTTGAGATTGCGTTCAACTTTTTCCAAACGGTCTTCTATTTCAATTAACTTGCCACGATTATAGCTAAAGAACTTTTTTAATCCCTGGTATAACGTCACGAATTCATTATCTATTTTATTCAAAGACGCATTAAGCTTATTATTAACCGCAGTAATCAAATCAAATGTCATCAAATTCTGTTCGGCAAGCTTTTGTAAAGTCTGCTGGGCAGCATATTGTGCTGCAGAACGATTCTTATTGATTGTGTTTTGTAACTTTTGGTTAGTGCCAGTCACCCCGCCAATCCAGCGTTTGAAAGTTCCCCTTCTTGATAACGTTCTTGCTGCATCGTCAGCCTCTGTCATGGCAGCTACGCTTTCAAATACCAAGCGATTGATAGCCTGACGATTATTCTTATGACTTTCAATAAGCCGGTCAATATTGGCGCCAAGTTCCGTCTTTTCTTCCTGAGTCAGTTCTTCTGTTTCAAAAATCTGTAAATCGTTACTCATTTTAATCCTCTCCTGAATAAAATTGATATCAATTCCATCAAATCCAAAGAAACAGCTTCGCTACGCTTTTTCCTGCACATAGCTGCGTTACTGATTACATTTTGCTTTTTATTATTTGGATATTCTCACCCTGCCCGTTGAGCCACATATCGATTCCGTTGCCGTAGGCTTCCGCCTGTATCAGGTATCCCTGTCGGTCATGTTTTACGACTTTAGCCGTGGGGATACGGTCTAATGCCGCTTCAAGGGCAACATCCTTCACATAGAAGATGACTTTCCGCAATTTACCCGTCTGCATGAACTGGACGCGTTTTCTGAACAGGCCTTCCTCAAAACGATTGGAATATAGTCCCTTGAAGCATTCATCTAGAACCTTCAGCCGTTGGATACGGTCAATGCGATAAATTGCAGGATATTCGTATTCTTTCAGGCTCCTGTCATATTCCCGGCTTTGATCTGCGTCAATGAAGGCTATCAGGTAAAAATAGAACTCCGAAAAAAGAATGCCCGCCGGTCTTACCGTGCGTTGGATGAGCACGTTTCTCTTGGTTTTGTAGACCAAATTTACAAACCGTTGTTCGCTGACGGTACCGGACAATGTCCACATCTTTTTTATGACGGCCTTTTTATGGTGGGGTTCTACATAATGGTACGTCTCATTGGCAATCAGTCCTGCAATCTGCTTCTGATGGTCTTCCGGGACACAACAGTCCAGCAGCTTTTTCAGGATGGGTTTCAGCTCCTTTTTCGTCAGCGCCCTGCTCTCCAGCAGTATCTTGATAACAGCATATGTCTGCTCGTCCGAAAGCAATGCCCGTACAGGAGGGTCAAGCCGGTATCCTTTCAGCTTCCTGTCATAAATCAATTGCTGATTCGTCCCGGTTTCCAGATTCCGGTCAGAGAAAAAAGCGCGCAGATCATCAACGTCACGTTGGACAGAACGCAGGGAACAGCCATACTTGGCGGCCTCTTCCAGCTTGAAAAGCACATGTCCTTCGGTCAGTTTTGCGCACATCCTTAACAGGCGGTCTTTTGCTATTCGCATCTCGGTTTTATTCTCCCTTTACCTTGCAAAAAAAGCGTTGTCATGTTTGCTATAGCCAAACTATACCAAATGACAACGCCAACTATTGGCAATCACAAACAAGTTTTGAATATTTTTTAATATATTCCTGCTAAATGCAAGCAAATACACCATGCCGGAATACGCTACCAACCCCGTTCCCATCTTAATCGCAGCTTTCTTTGTACAGTTTTGCCCAGAAATCTTTTTCCTGGTCATCCAGTGTGATCAGGGTAGTTATCCGTACATTCAGACCTTCCGCAATATTCTGCAGCAACGCCAGCGATATATTCTCGTTGTAGTGACCGCTTTCTATCTTGCTCAATGCGCTTTCGCTCAGTTTGAGTTTCTTGGCAAAATCCTTCTGCGAAATGCCTTTCAACCTGCGGAAATATGCGATTTTAGCACCGATATGCTTGTATAAAAGTTCCTGTTTCAATTCCATGGAACTACGTCCTCCTTCATTAGTATTATCGCATATTTTTGAAAGTTTATGTTTTCATAAATACTGCTTGTTCTTTCATATATAATGCTGATTTCTTGTAATTTTTAGGTAAATTCTGTTTTGATTCGCTTTGTTTATGTAAAAATCAATATAATCTATAATGATTCTTTCATCTATGGAGTATGGCAGAAAAGCCCGCAGGAATGCACCCTACAGGCTTTTCAGTTCTTGCGAATCACTAAAACTATCCGGGTTTCAAACTCCCTGATAACTAACGGAAAATAATTTCCGGACTTTTGAAACCTATAATCTGTTTTGTTTACTCCCGGACAATTAAAATCCCGCAGGCCGTTAAACCTGCGGGCAAATTCTTGTTATAACGGATTTTACCGGAGCAGCAAAAACACCGGAATGAATACGGCTTTTCCCAAAACCATAACAAGCAGCGTCGCCATCAGCATAACCAGGCACAAAGCCATCCATACGAACACTTTGGAACGATTGTAGGCACGCTGTGCAATTTTGCCGATGATCAGTGCGGACAGAACCGTAACAATGGTCATGCCCATAGCTTTTCCCTTACAGCCTGAAGCAGCACATCCTCGCCGATATTATATTTCCGGCTTGCCATCGCACAGGCGGTCCCCACTACTATGCCCTTAATCAGAATAAGGATGGAAATGTAAAGCAACGCGATCACTAGAATATCCCTGACATCAATTTTTCCTCCCGGATACGGCCACGGGCCGGGGATAGGGGCAACAATAGTACTTTTCAACATGTTCAGCATCTTACAAATCTCCTTTCTGTTATCATCTTGCCTTGAATCATAATCATGCGTGTTTAAAGCGGTAACGTACTGTTATGCTTACGGAATACCATAATCGGGTCGTTACCGTTATAACAATTTTAGCAAACCACAAAGCCAGTATCTGTCCATTTGCAAAACATTTTCAAAATTCTTGCGAACCGGCCAGCTATTCCACTATAATTCTCCATGTTCCTTAAAACTGTAATAATATCCGTCTCCTATGACAAGATGATCTATAAGCGGGATACCGAAAATATCTCCCGCATTCTTCAGGCTTTTTGTGAGCTGTTTGTCCTCAAAGCTCGGCTGCGGGTCTCCCGTGGGATGGTTGTGCGCCACGATCATGGAAGCCGCATGGTGGATGATGGCCGGGGCGAACACTTCCCTCGGATGGACTACCGCTGAACTCAGCGAACCCTCCGCAATCTGCTGTACACGGATGATATGGTTCTTTGTGTTCAGCAGCATGACCAGGAACCTCTCATGGTTCTCATGCCGCAGGCTTTTCATGAAATAGCCGGCAGCATCTCCCGGGGATGACACACGATAAGGCTTCTGTGTCGGCAGCATAGCGACCCTCTTCCCCAGTTCCACGGCGGCAAGGACTGACACAGCCTGCAGTTCTGTCAGACCGAACTTGACGCTGATCTCCTCCGGGCTTTTGCACCGGGCCAGTTCTGCCTTGAACCCCTCCTCCGTGACAAACGTTTCCGCAACGCGGAATTGCCCTGCTGCTTTGCCCCTTGCAATTAGCCCGAGCAGCTCTTCGTCTGACAGGGATTCAATACCGTCAACATCCAATTTTTTACGGATTTCCTTCGTATCCATACGATAAATACCCCTTTCCATATTTTGGGAAGCAGTAAAAGAGCCCTGTATCCGAGGTGGATACAGGGCTTGTTTCATTGCTATCCGTATGGATAATATGTGTTTTAAAATGCCGATTTTACAGTTGCTATTAGTTTAATTCTCAAATTAACATAATGTTTTGAACAGAATAAACCGCACATTGTTTAGCCATTTTGCTGTTCAAACATCATAACGAAATTCATATAATACTTAAATGAAAATTCTACAGCTTTATCTAATATTTCCTGTACATGTTTTCTTTCTCCTTCGTCCAGTTCAATATCATTTTGCGAATAATATCTGTACATGGATGCGTAAATCATAAGAGCGTGTGAATAGACATTGATAAGATATTTATTACGCACATCCTCAATTTTTACACCCTTTAAATTAATCAATTTTTTTACCAAATTTGAATCCATGTTCACAAATATAGTTTCTATTTCCCCTTTTGAAGCAATACGAAAACTTACAATACTATCTGCATTCATTTTTTCATCTGCCCAGGTAGATTCATTGATTCCAGGATTCTCTTTTACTACACGTATAAGTTGTGGTAATGAAGTTTCAGGTTCGTCAGTTTTTTTCTTTTGAGATTTTTTATGTTTTTCTTCTTCTTCTTTATCGACTTTTATATAAACAATAACTTCATTTTCCCCTGCTGAGGAAATCATCTTTATGGAAAGCGGTATTTTTTCTCCGACTTCTGCCTCTTTTTGGGGTTCAATATGAATCTTAATTTCTCCGTCATACGGCCCTGCAGATTGCACTTTCAGTTTCTTATTATCTTCATTAGGAAGTAAATAACCGCTCCCACCATTACCTCCGTGTCCGTAATCAAGAGTAGTAATAGTTAGTTTTCCATTATCATATGACCGGGACAAAAATTCATTTTCAACGTCTGTTTCAAGTGTAATAGTTCCCCTCCCACCTCTTTTAATAACTTTGATATAATCCTTATTATCTTTTTCAAAGCCTTTGACCCTAAATATAGTTGGATATCTATTTAGTTTTCTCTTTTCCTGTTTCTTCTTTGATTCCGATTCATTCGCTTCAGTGTTGGTTTTTTTATTAAAAAAAGGTATAGGACCATGTGCCCCAGACAAAATATTTCTAATATCTTTGTTCCTTTTCAAATTCGCAAACATCGCCTCAACAAGATTTTTATCTTCCCCTGATTCCTTAAAAATCTTTCCCTTATATTCTTGCTCCTTTTGCTTAATGTCTTCGTCCGATTTTAAAAGATTAATAATATCTTCCAGCAGTTCATTATAATATTTACCTTTTTTTAAACGATCTCTTGACGCCATAAATAATTCCTGCCTTGCTGTTGTTCCTAACTGCGAACAATCAACAGACACCAGCATATACTCTCTAAGATTTACAAACCCTAAATCCTGTGAAATAAACGACTTTGTTTCCGCTCCCTGTGTTTGTCCGTTAAGTGTATATATAACAGATTTTCCCCCAATAAACTCAGAATTCTTGGTATCACGTTTAAAAATATACACACTTATCGGTATAATGCTGTTGAATAGTACAATTTGTAAATCCTTGCGAAAAGCGACTTTATCTTTACCATCTAAAGCAAGCCTGGTACGATTGCCAAGCATTGGTTTTGAATCACTATGACCAGCGAAATCTCTGTTTTCACAAATTAGTACCGGAATAGCAGGTACATAGAGTAGCGGATTCAAATCCCTCCATAAATCAAAAGTTGCAATCGATGGTCTTTTTAATTGATAAGAAAACATTTTTACCACAGAGCCACTTATAAATGGTTTGCCTTTGTTAAGGTTGAGATTTAGAGGTTCTGCATTAATTTGAGGAATCCTGTCATCTAAAACCAAATATTCATACCAAGTTAGTTTAACTTTCTTTTCTTCCTCTTTATCAAGAATATGGCGCCTTACCAAAGTAAAACCTATTCTATTAACAGCGTCGGTTAGATTTTCATTCCTTCTCGATATTATCATCTGGTATTTATGTTCATCACCAGAAAATGCAAGTGCTCCCGTTGCGCCAAAATTATATTTTCCTTGCACAAACGGAATATCATTTTTATTACCATGGGCAATTGACAAAAAGGTATTAGGAAAATTATCTGGGTTTTGCCCCTCTCCATCATCATAGACCGCAATGTTGGGGGTTTTTCTATCGCCAGTAACTATGATTTGTATACTTTCAGCCATGTTACGTCTTTCGTCATCTGTTTTATTGTCCCATTTCCCATCCTTTACCCCATAAAAACTTTCAACTGCGTCTTCTATAGTTTTGGGAACATTAGGACTTTCTTGGTCTTTGGGATTAATACCCCTAACATAGCATTCTTTCATCAATATTGCATCAATTGAATTAGTTAGTTTTTCAACAAGTGCGTTTTCAGGAGATGACTGCTGGTTTTCAAAAGTTCCGGCATTATTTTGACTTCCGCCATATGGCTTCCAATATTTAGGGCCATTAAGATTGTACTTGTTTATAACTTTAAAAACATCTTCAGAGCTTTCAGCATTATATAATTCCAGCAACAATTGTTTTTTATCCATGTAGCCTCCTCATCAGAACTTAAATTTGTTCTCCTTGTTTCTAGGTTCATTGTATCGTGATTTACATAATTTTAATGCAGCTTCAATTGCCCCAAACATTTTTTCTACATCCTTCTGGGTATAATCATAATTATACGGATTTGAACAGTTGCCCAATAGTTCTATCAAGTTAATAATTTTTTGTGTCCTTGCTTCTGCAATCCTAACAAAACGTTCCCTATTTGTTTCATCTTTTTTCATTATATCTCCTCCATATAATATATTTTAAATATATTATATCTTATTAAACTCCTTTTTGTCAAATATTTGAGGTTTTAATTTTAATTATTTTTAAAATAAAAAATGAAGACGATTATAATTTTTTATATATCTTATATATTTTCAATATTTTAACCACAAGCAAATTCACTTGCTATTTAAAGATGTGTGAAATAATAAAACAAGGCCGATATTCCAATAGAATATCGGCCTTTGGATAAATCCATTTCAATGTTGTTATTATATTGATATGAGATGTGTTTGAAAACACAGGCTTTTTCTTTTTACAGTCTTTCTGATATAATATCCCTAAAGAGCAATGGGAAGCTTTGGGGACAACTGATATACAAGTTTTAAATGAGACGAAACCCGCAGTCCAGTAATCGTGCAGAAAACATCTATTGGATTGCATCAGGAGGTAATTATGGAAAAGCATCAAATCCAAATCCAATATGATGAGATGAAAACCTTGTTTGGAAACTTACCAATTGATCCCAAAATCACAGTAATATTTAGAATCATAAATGATTTGTGTCAGTGTGAAATTGACAATATGGAACAAGTTCCGTTAAAAAGTAACACCACCGCAAGAGGGAAAAATTATATTGTTTTTAAAAAACCGGACGGTGATAAAATTTCGCGCCCTGTTAACATAGATCTTTACAACGAAGGTATTGAACCAGATACATTAGGAAATTCCAAAATAGAGATTTTTTGGGGGAATGTCCTTAATCAAACCATCGCAGAGCAGCCAGCAAGAGATATTACCACTGCCCTTTATGCTATTGCTATGAATTATTGTTGTTGCACAGATCTCATTGATGGCGTAAAAAAGAATGCAGGTGATTACTTCGAAAAATTAGTTGGCCATCTGTATTCCAGACATTTAAATGTTTGTCCATCCATGCAAATGAATGCAGTTGAATTAGATGACGTATCCATATCCCTTCCAACTGATTATATTTTTAACCTAGGCCCGAACAGGCCAAAATTCCATGTACCTGTAAAAACTTCAACGCGCGAACGTGTTGTAGAGGTCTGGGCACAGCAACGAATCCTTGACGGCGCATTTGGGGTTGGCCGTTTTATTTGTCTGTTAACGTGTATCGGGGAAACAAATCTCGAAAAGAATATGTCAATCGGAATTACCTGTGTTCCTAACCAGTGGATAAACTATCAGCTCTTTGTTTCCCAGATTAAACGTGCTTACTATCTGGATGTCCCCGATAGGTATAATGACTTAAATAATAGTTTCCCGCGCATTCATGTAAAAGAATTTGGAGATTTTTTCCATGAGACCGAAAGCTTATATGATTAAATCAGCATAATAAAAAGAACCGGCACATACCGGTCCTTTTTATTTTTAAATCACTTTCTTATTATGGATATAATTTGTTTTCCCCACGCATAGGCTACTAATGGTGGCACAGCATCACCAATCTGCTCATATTTATCCTGTTGCGTCCTATCATCGTGCGCTACCAAATATGGTCCACCCACAAAATCGTATGAATCAGGGAAACTTTGAAGCCTTGCACACTCCCGCACAGTAAGCGCCCTGTCCTGCTCTGGGTGCACAAATTCATCTAGCGCGTGGCTGGTTACTGTCGGGCTTGCTTCTTCCCAATTAAGTCGGTAGTTCCTTTTCACATATATTACTTTGGGAATCACTTTTCTTTCTTGTAGCTTTTTCAGCGTATCTGAGTCTAGCCGTGAAAACAACCCTTTCAGGCCTTCGCCTTGTTTTAAAATATGGAACCGTTCAAGTATATACGGCCTATGATTCATCGGTAGGTGGTTAAGCAGTTTGTGCTCTTGTGTTTTTCTGTGCCAGAACCTATCGCTCTTCATAAGCTTTGTGTATTCTGATTCTTTACCTGGCAAATACACGGGGTTTTCAGTCCAAGTATTTGCTTCTACCGGGGGTATGTCACAAAAAGCTTCTTTTACGGTGACATCCTTCTTTGTAGTTTCAATGGGAGGTGCAATTTCATCATTTGGGTTTTTTGAAGCCAGAATGAAAAATCGTTTTCTTTTTTGAGGTACGCCATATTTTTCGGCATCAATGATAAATTGTTTGTAATTACCATAGCCCGCCTCTACTAATTCCTCTTTTAAAACATCCAATATAAGTTTTTTAGAATCTTTAGCAATGCGTTTTGTTGTAATCATTGGCACGTTTTCAAAAAGAATCATCCGCGCATTGGCTATTTTTGCGATTCTGATCCCTTCTCTAAAAAGATATTGCCGATCATCATATGCCGCCCGTGAGGAATTTCCTGCCGTAGAGAAAGTTTCACACGGCATCCCAGATGTTACCAAGTCAACACCTTCTGCAGGGATATATGGCAAAATCTGATCTTCCGTAACCTTTCTTATATCCGAATGAATGACATGAACTTCAGGATGATTTGCGGAATAGGTATCTACACAACTTTTAATGTATTCTATTGCTATTAAAGTTTTAAAGCCCGCGGCATGCAACCCAGTGCAAAACCCGCCAGGACCACTAAAACAATCAATATGTGTTAATGGCATCTCATAACCTCTTTCAAATATTTTTGTTGGTTTAAGGTATAATCAGCATCTCAATTATCAATGGTTATTATAGCATTTTTAAAGGTGCACCTCAAGTTAATTACCCTCACTTCTCAATAAACCAATGCCCTTCATCATTAAACAGCTTTACTTCCTTGCCCCGTATCCGACATATATAACGCATACCCAAACCGCCTGCCTTCAGAGATGCTGCGCGCCTTACATCCAATACACGGTCTATGTCAAATACCCGTCCATCCTCCCAAACGATAGCCTTGGGATGAACGTTACCATCCAAATCAAACGCCGCTATCACTTCCAAATTAATTTTCATAGCAACTGCCC
>JAEEGL011210632.1_pt1 | contig 14611 bp, 9 predicted proteins | sample 9134231 | NCBI WGS metagenome assembly JAEEGL01 (sample SAMN16246548, study PRJNA631951) | gut metagenome | biome: gut microbiome; feature: rumen; material: fiber-attached | host: Bos | place: Iran: Karaj | collected 2018-10 | reverse complement strand
GTCTTTTGTCATACTTCCATATAAACCGGCATTTGACGAAGAAGATATTTCAAAAAGATCATTAGCATATAAAACAGAAAAAGCAAGCGGAAAGTTCTTCTTAAGCAGAGAGCCTGAAAATTCTGGAGTAGAAAGCGTTACAGAAAGAGAATCTGGAATTAAACTTCCCTCCGGCACAAGGGCATTTTCTGCAGTAAGCACCAGCGGAGCATGAATAGTTTTACCCATAGAATGAAAATCAAATTCACCGGTAGCATCAAGCCTATAGTTCGTTAGAGAAGCTGTAGCCTGAATGTTTCCAAATTTCATTCCTGAATAAAGAATATTCAAATCATTTATAGAAAGATCTCTGTCTTCAAGAACTATGTTTCCGTTACATTGCAAAATGTCTGCCGCAACAAGCATAGAAAGAGAATCAACTGAAAGTGCAACATACGGATGTTCTATGGTTCCAGACGCAAAAAGCATTCCAGAAATAAGATTATTGTCATTCTTTTGAGATGAAAAACGATTAAGGCTGAAGTTATTTATCTGCATCTGTAAGTTCAGATAGATTTTCTGAAGAAGAGTTTCCTTATTAAGAGGCAGATGCTCCGGATTCGAAATACTTCCATCTACTACAAAACTTTCTTCGCTCAAAGGATTTTTCAGATTGAGCATTAATCCCACTGAATCAAAAATGTTTTCATTAATATTCAGCATAAGGTCTGCAGAACCTTCCAGTGCAGAATACAAATCCGTATAGGCAATTGAGTCTAACTGAGCACCATATCTTGTTGCATTTCCAGAAAGTACGATTCTAGGATTTGTAGAAGCACTTCCAGCCTCTTCTATTTCAAGTTGTGTAAGCTTTACAGACGGGCCATCCTGTTTATCATACTTAAATTCAGATGAAGAGGTTATGATGATTGAAGTATCCAGCAGCTTAACAGGAAGGCTTTTTGTAAGCATATGCCCCGCAAGATCTCCATTTTTACCAAAACGGACTTCTATATCTGTGCCATAATCGCCTGTAACAGTACAGATTTCAGGCATAATGGTTCCGGCAAAATGATAAGGAATGGAAGCTGCATTTATATCGGCAGTAAAGAACATGTCAGAAGAATCTGGAGCCTGATCAAGCGAAGCAGAGGCCTGAAGGGTATATTTTCCGGCAATGAGCGAAAGCTGATCAAGCTGAATATTCTTGTCGCTTCCGTTCAGCGAGAACATAAGAGCCTGATTATCTGATTTTGTATTAGCAAGAAGAACGTATGGTACATTATATGAAACAGATTTTAAGTCTGTTGAAGCATAAACATCACCAGAAAGCAGATAAGGCTGTAAACTGCTCTGCATAGAAAGAACACTTGACGCCTGATCCTGAGGCAAAAACTGTGCTGCAAGGGCTGCAAGGCTATCCAGATAAAGACTTGAAAGTGTTATATTTGTCTGAAAATAATTCGAAGCATTAAGATAACTTCCATCAACCTTTACCATTCCCGGCTCAATTTCTTCCAGATGTGAATAGTCAGAGACTTCAAAATTAAAATCATAAGAATCTGACTGCGGAAGTACCGTAAGTTGAAGTGCAGCTAAAGAACGAGTACCAATAAAGACCTGCGGAGAAAAAGCCATAAAGCCCTTATCCAGCGGGTCAAAATAAACTTCGGTTGAAATTGCATTTCCATTTGGAAGAATATATTCCGGTACTTCTATAAAGCCCGATACCTGTTTTGTCTTATAAATCAGAGAAAGCTGTGACGAAGCATTACACTTTGGACCGTTTACAAAGAAATGAGAAAGTTCAGCCTTTTTTTCATCCCCATATAACGAAAAAGAAAGATTAGCACCACCAGGAAACACCTCATCAGGTACCGAAACATATGTATCCGTAATAAAATTGAGAGTTTTATTGTTTATGTTACTTTTAACAATAGTATTAGTAGTAACAAGAAGTTCACGGAATTTTCGGAGTTCAAGCTGCTTTGAATTAATTGTAACAAGCGAAAGCGGTTTAAGCTTTTCTGTACGCAGCTGGGCATTTACATCACCTGTATTAAAATTATAATAAGCACCAAAAGAAACAGGATTTACCGCTTGAATTGTATGCGCTTCTACTGTACCACCATTATAAGATGCATGAAGATTAAGCTTATTAAGTTTATAGTCGCCGTCAGTAAAATCGCGCAAACTAAGATTTATCTGAGAGCCGTCAAAAGTATCTGTAAGAGAGCCCGTTACAGAAATTTTACCGGAAAGATTTTTCTTTAATGACACTAATGAAACATTTGTTCCAGCATCTGCCTGAATATCAATTGTCTTTTTCCTAAGGGCATTACTTACACCAACCGATTTAACATTCAAAAGTGCAGACACATTCTGGTCATTATATTCAAGGTATATATTTTTTAGTTTTATATTTTCCGGAATGATTTTTTTGATTTCAGCAAGGTTGGTAGAATTTTCTCCAGAAGAGCTGAAGGTCGAAATTATATTTACAAGTTCATCTACATCAAGATTAATTCCATCAACAATCACGCTGGAAATACCGCGCTGAAGATCTTTTCTGATAAGATTAATTATGCTGTAAGTGACACGAGTTTTACTGATTGCAAGCAGCTGATTTCCATCATCATCGAATACACGGATATTCTTGATATAGAAGTTTGAAAGCAGCGAAGGAGAAAGCTTTTCATAAGATATACTGAGCCCGGTTGTATCATGCAGCATTTTAGTAAAACCGTTGATTCTATCATTTACGCCATGAGTAATAGCTTTTTTTACCGGAGCGGAAATAAGCAGTGCGGTAACAGCGAGAAGAATCATAATGTAACTGCGGACACGGCCGTTTTTGTATAATGAGCCCATTTTAGCCAAATAATTATATCAGAATTTTGATACTTTATATAGTTAAAAAACAAACAACCCTCTATAATGTAATATATGATTTTGAAAAATTTTATTGTTTTTGAAGGGATTGATGGAGCCGGAACCTCCACACAAATAAAGAAACTGATAGAACGTGACACAACACGTTTTGTACCAACAGCCGAACCAACCAGTAACGAAACCGGTAAATTTTTGCGCCGTATGCTTGGCGGAGAATTTACAGTTGATGAAAAAACGAATGCATACCTGTTCGCTGCAGACCGCTGTGAGCACATATTCGGCAAAGGTGGAGTTCAAGAACTTTGTGAAAACGGAAAAATTGTCGTAAGCGACAGATATTTCTTTTCGAGCATGGCATACCAGAGTGTTTCATGTGGTGAGGAACTACCAAAACTACTTAACTCCCCGTTCCCGCTACCAGAATATCTATTTTACTTTGTAATTAACCCGGAAATCTCTCTTGGCAGAGTAAACGCTCGCGGTGAACACAAGGAAATCTACGAAACAATCGAAAAACAGAAGAAGATTGCTGCGCAGTATGAAAAAGTTATCAGCGAGTATGAAAAAAATGCTGGCGAGACTGGAATGAAAATAATAAGAATTGACGCGGAAAAGGATATTGAAGAAATTGCCGCTGAGATCTGGAATATATTAAGAAAATAACACGGTAATAAAAAATCTGAGGTGCGCGAACGAAAAAACACATTGTGTCGCATCGAGGAGTTTTGGCGCTTAGCCATCGAAAACAATCCGAGGCTTTTCGGAACGAAAAACGCAGGATTGTTAACACAAAAAACTAGCTCGCCAGCGGCATAATGTGTTTTGCAGTGGGAGCACCTCAGATTTTTTGAGAACTCTTAACATTTTTTATTATTTTCCGATAATATCACTGTGAAAAAGCGTATATTTTCAATCATCTTTTTAGCCTCAATTATTTTCATTCACACTTCGCCTGCTTTTGCCTATATGGTAAAATTCAAGGAAGACTGGTACAAGCTTTATCACGTTCATTACCAGCAGTATCCGGATGACTGCATCGAAAATATTTACTGGCTTGAAAAAGCAGTTCAGGCAGATTTCTGTAATCCGCAGTTTACCGACGCAAAAATCACTACAGAAAAAGAATGGGAAAAATACCGCTACCTTTTCCAGATGCATATAAACTTAAAACTCATAGAACAGCATTTGAGGCTTGGACGCACCTACGACAAAAAATGCATTTATTTTTATGATGCTCCCTGGAAAGAGGAATATCTTCGAAATATGGAAAAGGCACTCACCTGCTATAAAGCCGGACTTTATTACTGGCAGGAAGCCAAAGTATGGTGCGAAAAAGCAAATGCCGCTTCTTTCAATTTTATGTTTATTACTGCAAAACAGAATTGGGAAGATGAACGTGAACGTATTGTTAGCGGGGAACTTAACTATGAAAAGATGCTGAACCGCGAAATAGAAAGACTCGAAAAAAACATAAAAGAACTTAACGAAATGGATAAAAAATATTAAAATAGATTCATTATGAATCAAAATAGTTTTACAATTTCGTATCCAGCTCTTCATTCTGGTACCGACAAATCGATTATTAATTTTATGACTGGAACTCCAGATCTTTCTCAACTGTTTTTTGAAGGCGAAGAAGCTGTAGAAAAACGCAGACGCTTTTTTGTAACCGATGCAACTGTTGCAAGTCTGGAGTGCATGGAGTCATTTATTTCTAAATTTGATGATGGAGTCTACGGAAAAGATTCTCTTTTGATTCTTGGTTCAGGTGAAAAATACAAAACGATTGAAACAGTTCTACAAATTGTTTCAGCTGCCGTTGAAGCCGGATTTACACGTAAAGATTTATTTGTAGGAATTGGCGGCGGAGTTATTTCTGACATTACTGCTTTTGCTGCATCAATTTATAAACGAGGTGCAAAGGTACAGTTTGTTCCGACTACACTTCTTTCAATGGTCGATGCCTCAATTGGCGGTAAAACAGGCTGCGATTATGATAATGTAAAAAATGTAATCGGTACATTCTATCCGGCTGAAAAACTTTATTTCTTCCCTGAATTCATAAAATCACTTCCTGATAATCAGTATAATTCAGGACTTGCAGAAGCATTTAAAACTGCCCTTCTTTTTGATAAAGATCTATACGAAATTTTCAAGTCTCAGGCTGGAAAAATCAATTCCCGCGACACAGACACTCTTGTTGACATTATTACAAGATGTGCACAGGCAAAGGCAAAAATTGTTGAAGAAGATTTTACCGAACAGGGAATTCGTGCATACCTTAATCTCGGGCATACATTTGGACATGCTCTGGAAGCTGTTGCCGGATTTGGAACAATTACTCACGGTGCCGCTGTTGCATGGGGAATTGGAAGAGCCGCTGAACTTGCTTACAATAATGATTTATGCTCAAGTAAATATAAAGATGATATTCTTGATATTCTTGATTTTTATGGCTGGGATAATAAAACAGTTCCTTCCTGTATAAAAGGCGGAGCAATTGGAGAAAGACTTGTTGCAGTTATGCACAAAGATAAAAAGAATGAAAACGATAAAATCAGAATCATCATGCAGAAAAGTATTTGTGACACTTTTATTAAAGAGTTTGATGATAAAGAAATTTTAACTGTTCTTGGAAAATAAATGAGCGACAAAGAGCATTATTTTGACTGGGCAGCAACAAGTCCTGCTGATGAAGACATTTTAAGAGAATCTCTTGAAGAAACTTTTTCCTGCTGGGGAAATCCTTCAAGTACCCATGGAGTTGGAAAAAAAGCACGAGAACTTTTTGAAGCAGCAAGAACAAGAGCGGCAAAAGCGCTCGGAGTAAAACCGGAAACAATTTACTTTACAAGCGGCGGAACAGAAAGTGACCAGATTCCTCTCCTCTCTGTTCTTGCAAAGCCAATGAAAGGAACTGTGTTAGTCAGTTCTATTGAACACCCTGCAATCCGTGAACAGTCAGAAGCATTAAAAAACTGCGGCTGGAACGTTATTCAGATTCCTGCAAACAGCGACGGTATAATCACACCAGACGCAGTAACAGACCTTTTGACTGGAGATACAGTTTTAGTCTGCATAATGGCAGTAAACAACGAAACTGGCGTTATCCAGCCGATTTATGAAATTGCAGATGCAATAACAAAAGCCTGCCAGGGTAAACGCCGTCCGAAATTCCATGTAGACTGTGTACAGGCAGCTGGAAAAATCAATTTAAACTTAAGCTACAAAGGAATAGACAGTGCCGCTTTGAGTTCTCACAAAATCTGCGGGCCAAGAGGAATCGGCATTCTTTATATGAAAGATGCAATTGAGCCATTCCTGCGTGGCGGCGGTCAGGAAAAAGGAATCCGCAGCGGAACCGAAAATGTATTTGGTGCTGTGTCTTTTTCAAAATGTCTGGAACGTTACTACAACAAGGCAAATCCACAAGACGCAGAACGCACAAATAACTTTGTCGCAAAACTTTCTGCCCTTCCCGGCTGCACAATCGTACCACAAAGCCGTCTCGAAAAACCTGAACTTTTCTCACCATACGTTGTTCAGGCAGCCTTCAATAACATACCAGGCAACGTAATGCTCCGCGCCCTGGACGCAAAGGGCTACTCAATAAGCACCGGCAGCGCCTGCTCCGCAAAGAAAAACAAGCGCCCGGTACTTGAAGCAATGCACGTAGACTCAAAACTCCGCGAGAATGCAGTCCGCTTCAGCTTTGGACCACACACTACAGATAAAGCGGTAGACGACCTGCTTTCTGCAGTAGCTGAGGTAAATGCACAGTTTAATAAATAAATGAAATAAAAAAGCGGGAAATCACAAACATCTCCCGCTTTTTTTATTTCTAAATTAAAGTCCTCCAAGTGAAATAGACCAGTAGAATTTGAAGTGATTTGTACTTTCATCTTTCAGATTAAACTGGTATGTAAGGCCAAGATTAAGAATCTGAGCCAGATTGACTGCATATCCTAATTCAAAAGAGTTTGACCAGGTGAGATTCATAAAGTTTCCACTGTCAGGTGTTTCGTAATCGACTGTGTTTTTTCCGAATGAAAGACAGGTTTCTGCAAACACTTCTCCATAAAATAAACCAAGACCAAACTTTGCCCTGATTCTTCCCGGATACGTACAGTCAAAATATTCATTTGTGTATGCTGCTTTACTATAAACAGGAGTGTATTTTGAAGGAAAATCTGTATAACGAATCCACAATCCAAAATCAGGATTAAGAAACGGGAAGTAGCCGAAATTATACGCAAATTGACCTTCCGCACCAAAATATGGTTTATCAAAAGTAAAATCGTAATCTGCAATTCCAAACAGATTCAGCTGCAAGCCTGTAATTTTATAGGCTTCAGTTAATTCTATATTCATATAATTGATTCCAAAACGAGCATTGAAATCATTTTCTACAGCTGCATTTTCATAGAATGCAAAAGTTTTCGGCGAATGTCGGATTAAACTGTATTGCCCGATTCCTATGAGTCCCAGAGCCCTCAATTTATAGTTCATCATTCTATAATATAAAAAAGTTTGATCTAAAAATACAAAATTATTAATTTCGCTGAAGTGTTTTTCATTATTGAAATCTTTATTTTGCAGGCTTCTGAAAACTCCCAGACTTACGATATTATTTCCTATTGGAATTAAGGCTTCAATATCACCAGAAAAATTATTTATTTTTGGATAATAAAGAGCATCTATGAAAGCTCCGCCAGAAAGCAGATATTGAAGTCGCGGAAAGATTCCAACATAAGCGCCACCAATACCCATTGCAGGATTTTCGTCATCACCAAAGCGCTTAAAATCCATAAAAGGAAAATACAATACAGGAGTTAAAGAAGGAATAAATGAGCGTTCATTTTTTAATTCTGTTTCCGGCTCAGGAAGATTTTCTGCTTTTTCCTGCAGCTCCTGAGGGCGGCGGTAAATCTTTTTTGGAAGAACTGGAAGCGGTTCAATTTGTTCTTTCTCTTTTATATTACGACTGCTTTTATTCATTAAGTCATCAGCTTCCTTAAGACGGTCAACAGACTCTTCTTTTTCTGATGATACTTCATAGGGATGGAAATCCGGATAGTCTCGCTGCAAGGCTCCAAAATGCATAATCTCGCCTGGCATAGATGGACCATTAAATGAAGGAACGTTCCCCCACTCTGAAGCAGGTTTCATTTTGAGTACATATCCGCTGGAAGAAAGTGACCAGTAATAAACTCCACGCTCCCCCTGATATGCCCAAAGTGCACCAATCGGGTCTGCAACAACAGGTTTTACAGCAGAGCCTGTAACTTCATAAACTTCCAGACGACCTCTGTCGTTGCTGGTAAAAGTGAGATTTCCGCTGCTGTTCCATGAAGGATATGCAGGATCCGTTATTAAACCGTCATCATTTGCAACCACAGTAAAATCAGAAGAAGCCAAATCCATTACACAAACACGGGCTCTCTTTCCATCGGCGGCAAGAAATGCAAGCTTTGTTCCATCATCATTTACTGCAGGCTGCAAAAAGTCATAATCCGGATTTTCCAGAAGAGTTTTAACTTCACCGCTTTTTGTATCAATCTGAACAAGCCTCATTCTAAGCCCGCTCTGCTGCATTGCAACAAGAACATTTCCATCTCTGCTTACACTTGGCTGAAAGAATGCGCCTTTTTTTGTAAGACGCTTTAGACCATCATCCTGAGTCCAGGAATAAACTGGAAAATCAATCTGCAGACCCGGCATAGAGTCCAGACTGTCTTCTTCAAGAGTAACATAAACCCTGCAGTTTTCATCTGCGGTGTAAGATTCAGAATACATAATTTGAGTTCGGAAAAGAACTGTTTCCTGATAAAGTGTATTCAAATCTTTTTCAGGCTTAGTTTTTTTAAGCTTATTGCGTCCGCTTTTTGCAGAAGGATCCAGCTTTACTATAGAAATATAATCATCATCAGTTTTTCGCATGGTGATAATTGAACCATCATCTAAAACGACAGCGGGTTTATAATAAGAAGTATTTTTAATTCGAGGAGAAATAATTAAGCCTTCAGGGATTTTTCGCTCATCTGCATAACGCTTTGCAAGGGAAATCCGCATATCTTTATAAATATCTTCTGCTTCTTGGCCGGTAACCAGCTTTACGGAGTTATCCCAATCACCGTATAAAGGCCGGTTACGCTCAATGTCTGCCATTGCATGAAGTCCCCAGCGGTCGGCAATGGAACGCATCATAAGGTAGCCGATTACGTAATTTGTACCGCCCCACTGAATCTCTTTATAAGAAGGAAAAGCATTATCCAGAGTTGCGGCCTTAAAATTAAGTTCAAAATAAGGGCTTCGTCCACGGCCCCCATTTAAGAGTTCAGTTTCCAGCACCGTTGTGAGGCCTTCCAGCGACCATGCATTTGTATAATCAAAAAGAGAAGAAACCGCCGGACCAAATAACGCAGAAACAAACTTTTTATCCGGACGGTCTTCAAAGGCAAAGTTTGCCGAATGAATCAATTCGTGTGTAAAGAAAAGCTTATGCCAGTCATCACGAAACGGGAAATCTACTAAAAAATTTGGAGTTGTAAACATCATCAGTTCTACAGGAACTGAATAAGTGAGCGCATTTACATAATTCATGCGGTCAATAACGTGGACATTTGTTTTTTCCTGAGGAAAACCATAAATTTTAGAAACTTTATTCCATGCATCATCTGCAATTGAGGCAAAGGCCTGGGCTGTTTGCCGGGCCCCTTCTTCATAAATAAAGTTGAAATGTTTCGTTTCCGAAGTTTTCCAGCCACGGAATTTGTTCTCATCCGATTTTTTGGTATCTGCACAAAGAGAGCCCAGCATCAGAAGGAAAGTAATAATTATGCAAATTTTCTTTTTCATCATGGTGCCAAAGTAACATATTTTAGGCACTACTTCAATCAAATTCCATTTTAACTTGTAATAGCCCTTAATAACTTTTTACATCAATTGATTTAAATTACTCTTTATGATAAATTACAAGATACCGCATCAAATGCGATACAATTCATAAAATTACAAGGGAAGGTTCTTTGCGTATATTATAAGGGCTCTCCCTCAATATTATAGCCCGCAACGGGAAAAGGAGTTTTATTATGGGAGCACGTGGAGAACTTTTTACCACTCAAATCTATCTGGACAATCGTTCATATTTTTTCAATGTTAAAGAAAACCGCACTGGAGATGTATTTCTTCAGATTGTTGAAAGCAAGAACCGCGATGGCGTAGAAGCTGACCGTCATCAGATTGCAATTTTTTCTGAAGATATGCAGAAATTCCTTCAGGGACTTGAAAAGTCTCTTGATTTTGTAGAAAAAGACCGCAAGCAGCGCCAGAAGGCAGCAAAAGAAAAGAAAGCTGAAAAAGAAGCAAAATATGGTTCTGGTGCAAAGAAAATATATCGTGTAAAGAGCGAGCGTGGTGAAAAATCAGAAAAACGCCCTGACGATGGAATTAAACGCACAGGAAAAGTAATTCACATCGTTTCAAAAAAGGATGTTGATTCTTCTGACAACTAACAAATGACACAAGAAGCAAAATCATTTTATAAAGACCTTCGGAACGTTGTACAGCCGATGGCCATTCAAAACCTTATTTCCTCTGCTGTAAACTCTGCTGATGTTATTATGCTCGGTTACATAGGCCAGACAGCAATTGCAGCTTCTTCACTCGCAGGAAATGTTGCCTTCATTCTTTTTATGATTTCAACAGGTCTTTCATCCGGGCTTGTAATGCTTGGAGCCCAGTACTGGGGTAAAAAGGATACAGACTCCATAGAAACACTTCTTGGAATTGGTCTTAGAATCTGTTGTACTGTTGAAATTCTAGTTGCTCTTGTGGCAGCTTTTTACCCGCGAATCCTTATGCTGATTTTTACAAAAGATGAAGCATTAATCATTGAGGGTTGTAAATATCTTAGAGCTGCAAGTTTTTCATATGTCTGTCTTTCATTTTCACAGATGTTTCAGGCCGGCTTTAAGAGTATTGAACGGGTAAAAATAGTTACCATTACTTCTACAACCAGTCTCTTCTTAAACATTGGACTTAATGCAGTTTTCATTTTCGGTCTTTTTGGAATTCCAAAAATGGGAATTACCGGTGTTGGAATTGCCACTTCAATAGCACGCTTTATTGAAATGGGAATCTGCTTTATTTACGCAGGCCGTCAGAAGGACATTCATTTTTCTGTAGCATGTGTATTTAAGCGCAACAAACTGCTTACCCATGATTTTGTAAAATATTCAATGCCGGCTGTTGGAAATGAACTTGTATGGGGTGCCGCCTTTGCTATGTATTCTGTAATTATGGGACATCTTGGAGAAGACATTGTAGCTGCTAATTCGGTTGTAAATACCGTGCGCCAGCTTGGCTCTGTTTTGTGCTTTGGTATGGCTTATGGTGGTGCAATTGTTGTCGGAAAATATATGGGTGCCGGTGACATGGAAGTTGCAGAACGCAATGCAAGCCGCCTTGCCCGTGTAACTATTTTGTCGGGAGTTCTCGGAGCTGTGCTTTTACTCTGTATGTATCCGGTACTTCCTTATATTGCTGATTTGAACGAAACAGCTGCGCATTATAGGAATGTGCTTCTTTTTATTAATGCGTACTCGTTGATTGGAGCGGCAATTAATACTGTATTGATTTGCGGCATTTTCCGTGCAGGCGGAGATTCTAAATTTGGTTTTATTGCAGACTGCATAAATATGTGGTGTGTTTCTGTTCCACTCGGTCTTCTTGCGGCCTTTGTATTAAAACTTCCACCACTCTGGGTATATTTCATTCTATTCCTTGATGAATTTGAAAAGATGCCGTTTGTTATCCGCCACTATTACAAGAAAGGCTGGCTTAAAAATATCACCCGTGACTAATGGATTGCTTCGCCTTCGGCTCGCAATGACGTCATTGCGAGGAGCGGAGCGACGTGGCAATCTATAATTAATATTTAAATGTTAATCTTTGTATTGGTGACGGCCCTAATTTGTGACACACTTCCCTATGTGCTTTTGTCGGATAACCTTTGTGTTTTGCATATCCGTATTCAGGATATAATTTATCCATTTCCATCATCACTCTGTCTCTGCAAGTTTTAGCAAGTATGCTTGCAGCCATAACACAAGGATACTTTCCATCAGCCTTAGGTTCGCAACGACATTCAACATTTACATCCGGACAACGATTTCCATCTGTAATTCCATTTATCGTAATCTCAGAAAAATTCATTCCCTGCACTTTACACCACAACGGAAGTTTTTCCATCATTTCATCAAATGCATTTTTCATTGCAAGCATACTTGCCTGAAGAATATTTATTTCATCAATTTTTTTATGGTCAACTAAAGAAATCCCCCAGCAGGCTTTTTCTTTTATTACAGCTTCGGCAATCAATCGTCTTTTTTCTGAGAGTTTTTTAGAGTCATTTAAGATTTCAAAAGGAAAATCAGCAGGCAGGATAACTGCAGATGCACAGACAGGGCCTGCAAGAGGCCCTCGTCCTGCCTCATCAAAACCAACAGTCAAAATCATTTAAAATCCCTGAACGGAGTTTTTTTCATCCGTCAATTTTGCAGCTTTATTGGTATAAATCGGCTGAACCTTGCTGGCATTATTTGAAAGACGGGCCTTAAAATTATTATCCTTAAAAGCTGCAGTTACACCAAAAAGCTCAGCAATACGACCGGTTCCTCCTGTTACAAGGAACTCATTTCTCTGAGCAACAATATTTCCACCATCAGCAGAAATAATTACACTTGTTTCCGCATTAGTATTTAATGAAGAAGATTTTAAGGAAAGTCTGGATTTTACTGATGAAATAAATGATACATAAGACACCGCATTTGCACTTGCCATAGTGTCTGAAATATTGATTATTGCATTTGTTGCATCTATTACAGTTCCGTTACGGGCAAAATCAGCACCAATTACACAGTTTTTCATTGTCAGCACTGAATTTTCCAGTTTGATAAGTGGTACAATTGATTTTATGCTGCTATCTGAAACATTGTGAATACGACAGCCGGAAATCTCAAATGTAGAAGCTTTTATAATAAGGGAACCTTGTGGACCAAAAGTAAGTTTTGCATTACCTTCATCAATAATTTCAAAATTTGCCTGTACAGTATAAGGTTCTGTAATTTTCATTTCACCTTTTACATTAAGCTTCACAACCCTTTGTTTCAAGAGAGCTTCAGAAAGCTGACTGAATTGTGTAAACGGATGGCTTATAGTTCCATCTGCTTTTTGAGAATCAGCTGTTGCATCAAAATAATAATTTGACTGATCAATTACTACTGCAAATTCCGTAATACTGCTCTGATTTTCTTCATTTTTTGAATATGCAGAAACTTTATAATATACAGGATTCAAACCATTTTGAGCCCAGCGCAGGGAATATGAATCCCCCTTAACTTTCTTATATGAACCTAGAGGTACATTCTTAAATATCTCATCATTTTCAGAATAAGAAAGTTCAGATTCCTGAAGATTCAATGGCTCGCTTACTGCAATATATAAATCATTTCCGCGGCTGCCCTGTATTTTTACATCAACAGTCCCACGAGAAACAAAACCTTCTGCATTAGTTTTTATAACTGGAATCTGAGGTGGTCTTCTATTTATATTATATGCAAAAGAAAACTTTCCCTGATAAACTGAATTAGCAAAAACTCCAAGGAAAAGGTTTCCGGAAACTGCATCACCATAAAATGCATCAACACCTACTCTACTGAACAATTCAGAGTAACTGCCATCAGAATTCATAACTCCAAGTGAATAAGAATCATCCCCCTGAAGATAACAAACTACACTACCATCCTCATTTTCTTCTCGAATAACCTCAGGTTTAGGTGGAAGAACAAAAAACTCAACAGGATTTGCAGCATCATATTCCAGAGGCTGCCAGCTTATCATATGACTTGTTGTTCTATCTATTTTACGAGGTTCAGTAGGGAGCCCCCAGTATTCCGAATCTATTTTATAAATATAATTTTCATCTTTGAAAGTAATTGTTTCCCAGTCAGAAATTTCAAATGGCACATCACGATGACTGTATACACCTGCAGACTGAGGATATGTTTTTATTATGAAGCGATATTTTAGATTTCGTTCTTTATCCGATATTGTACAAGGAATATATCTGGAAAGTACACTTGAAGAAGATAGTTTTAATGTACGTGCAGGCATAAAGTTTTCAGGTGGAAGTCCAAGATAAAAATATAAATCAGAAGGAATTACAAGATCTGAACCTGCACTGTAATTTAAAATTCCACCGTCAAAAAAAGTCTGAACAAAATTTTTATATTCTGTTTTTGAAGCATCATCTGCCGTTACGTTGAATGAAACAGAAGTATTTTCTTTTTTTCCACCATTGATTCTTGTTATATTAAGATTTACATCACCTGTAACATCCAGCAGAACCGGCCCGTCATAAGCAAAACCAAAAGTTTCCGGGTCAGCTCCGTCGATGGAATAGAAAAATTCGCCGCCTTCAGAATTATCAATTACAAGCATCTGACGGTTTGCCCAAATGCCCTCGCAAGGACTAAGCAAATTAATTTCAGCAAAAAGCGGAAATGCCAGCAGAGCAATCATCAAGACAAAAACTGAAAGTAACTTTTTTTTCATACCCCATCCTAATTTTTATTTTCAAGAACCAGTCTAATTACGCTTCAAGGAATGGCCCAAGAATGTCACGAAGTTCCGGATCCTGAGAATAATAATTTTTCTCAAGTTCTTCTTTTGAAAGACC
>JAEEGL010922957.1_pt1 | contig 14611 bp, 11 predicted proteins | sample 9134231 | NCBI WGS metagenome assembly JAEEGL01 (sample SAMN16246548, study PRJNA631951) | gut metagenome | biome: gut microbiome; feature: rumen; material: fiber-attached | host: Bos | place: Iran: Karaj | collected 2018-10 | reverse complement strand
GATTGAGCTTCTGGTCGTCATCGCCATCATCGGCCTGCTCGCCAGTATCCTTGTTCCTGCCGTTTCCAGCGCCCTCACCAGCGCCGCCATGATCCAGACCGTCTCCAACGGCAAGGCCATCTACGAATCCGCCTTCGCCGGCCAGATGGACGAAGTCGCCAGCGGCTCCTCCGGCTACTCCTCCTGGCCCGAGGATGGGGATTTTACCACCTCCACGGAATACTTCATCGACCTCGTCACCAACGGCGTCATGGATGTCTCCTTCGACTTCTTCTCCGCCCGTGAGGTCCCTGGCGCAAAAACCTCCGATCCCAACGAGTTCAAGGCCGAAAACAACGCCTGGAAGCTCGTCCTCAACGTCGATGGCTGCAAGGATGGCACCCCCTTCCTCTTCACCCGCAACTATGCCTGCGGCGGGACGATCCCCACTGGGACGGGCGAAATCAAGGAAGATGATCTCACCGACAGCCAATACAAGGGCAAGCCTTTCGGCGCAGTTGGCTTCGTCGTCGTCCAGAAGGGTGGCGCCGCCAAGAAGCTCGTGAAGAAGCAGCGCCGTATCGAGGAGTTCAATTCTGCCGGCGATCCTCCTTCCGGCATTACTCTCACGGTGGTGAATCCCTAGTTCGCCAGTGAATCGAAAAAGGCCGGAAACGTCCGCGTTTCCGGCCCTTTTTGTACACGCCACCCGCCCCTCCCCCGTCCTTTGCCCGCTTTCCCGTCCCACATGAGCCGTTTCATCATCGAAGGAGGACACCCCCTCTCCGGCACCTTCCGCCCCATGGGCAACAAGAACGCCGCGCTCCCCATGATCGCGGCCTGCCTCCTCACCGACGAAACCGTCCACCTCGACAACGTCCCACACATCCGCGACGTCGAAAACCTCCTCGCCCTCCTCGCCGATCTCGGCGTCTCCGTCCGCCGCGAGCCCCACGCGGTCACCCTCTGCGCCGCATCCCTCCGCTCCTCCCGCCTCTCCCCCGACCTCTGCCGCTCCGTCCGCGGCTCCATCCTCCTCGCCGGCCCCCTCGCCGCCCGCCACGGCGCCGCCACCCTCTCCCCGCCCGGCGGCGACGTCATCGGCCGACGCCGCCTCGACACCCATTTCGACGGCCTCTCCCAGCTCGGCATCTCCATGACCCGCCACGCCGACCACTTCCTCCTCCGCCGCTCCTCCCTCTTCGCCGGCGCCGACATCCTCCTCGACGAAGCCTCCGTCACCGCCACCGAGAACATCCTCATGGCCGCCGTCCTCGCCCCCGGCGACACCACCCTCCTCAACGCCGCCTCCGAGCCCCACGTCCAATCCCTCGCCCGCCTCCTCTGCCAGATGGGCGCCCAGATCGACGGCATCGGAACCAACCAGCTGCTCATCACCGGCGTCCCCGCCCTCCGCGGCGCATCCGCGCGCATCGACCCCGACTACATCGAAGTCGGCTCCCTCCTCGCCGCCGCCGCCGCCACGCACGGGTCCATCGACATCGACGTGCCCCTCGATCCCGTCACCTGCTGCGTCATCCGTCGCCTCTTCCAGCGCCTCGGCGTCAACGTCGCCCTCGCCCCGGATTCGGGCCTCCTCTCCCTCCCCAGACGCCAGACCTTGCGCATCCGCCCCGACCTCGGCGGTGCTATCCCTAAGATCGAAGACGGCACCTGGCCCGCCATCCCCTCCGACCTCCTCTCCGTCGCCCTCGTCCTCGCCACCCAGGCCCGCGGCGATGTCCTCTTCTTCGAAAAGCTCTTCGAATCCCGCATGTACTTCGTCGACCGCCTCCTCGAAATGGGGGCGCGTGTCGTCGCCTGCGACCCCCACCGCGTCCTCGTCAGCGGCCCCGCCCCCCTCCGCGCCAAGCACATGACATCCCCCGACATCCGCGCCGGAATGGCCCTCATCGTCGCCGCCCTGGCCGCCCAGGGCACCTCCGTCATCGACAACGCCGACATGGTCGACCGCGGCTACGAAGCCATCGAAGAACGACTCCGCCCCCTCGGCGCACACATCACCCGCGAAGCCTGACCCATGCCTCCTTTTCGGGGGCGCGGGGGCGACAGCCCCCGTCCTTTGCCCTCCCCGCTCCTTGTAGCTTGCATTCCGATGTCCGTTCCTATATATATCGGCCCGCCCATGTTCCCCGCCCCATCCAATCCCAGTCCATCCGACTCCGCCCCGTCTCGTCGCACGGCCGCCGGCTTCACCCTCATCGAACTCCTCGTCGTCATCGCCATCATCGGCCTGGTCGCCACCACCATCGGAATCGCCTCCAGCCGCGCCCTCTCCCAGGCCCAGACCGCCGCCTGCAAGCTCAACCTCTCCGACTGGGGCAGCGCCTTCTACGCCTACGCAGCCGACCACAAAGGCCACTTCCCCCACACCGACGACCAGACCCGCAGCGACAAATCCGGGCTCGCCGACGACCCCCACGACCACTGCTACCTCGACGAACTCCCCCCCTACATGGGCCTCAAGCCCTGGCGCGACTACCCCGAAGGCGCCCGCCCCACCGGCTCCCCCTGGCAATGCCCGGCCGCCCGCTTCGCAGAGCCCTCCGCCTACTCCTACGACGCCGCAAAGCTCGGCATCCGCTCCTACGCCATGAACAGCTACCTCTCCTACGATTTCGCCTACGGCGGTCTCGGCTCGCACGGCGGCCCCTACCTCAACACCCTCCGCTGCGTCGCCCCCTCCCGCACCATCCTCATGTTCGACCAGTGCGCCAATCCCTCCGACACCGGCACCCTTGGCCGCAAGCGCGACGCCGGCTACCATTCCGCCCAGGATCCCACCTACATCTCCGTCCGCCACCGCAAGTTCTTCAAGGGCGCAGGCGCCAACTTCCTCTTCCTCGACGGCCACGTCGACTGGCGCGACGATGTCTGGGTCCGCGTCCATTCCGACGTCCCCAAGCCCGGCGACCTCGAATGGCTCCCCTACGACTACGACTAGCCCCCCCCTCCCCCTCCCGCCCCCGTCCACCCCTTTACACCTCCCTAAGCCGAACTTCCGCCCCCTCCCTCCTAAGAGTTTTGCTCCTACCTCCCCCCCCCTTCCCGCCCCCCCATTGCCCTCCCTTTCACAGTCCAAGAATAGCTGCTGTTTTACGGTTTTTCTTTCTATTTTTTCTTGCTTCCATTTTCTCTCCCTGCCATCCTTCCCCTCGGAGGCCCCCCATGCATTACAAACCCTATCCCCCCCACCATCACCACCACCATCACCCCCCGCGCCGAGAGCCCTGGGGCGGCGATCTCTCCGAGCACACCGCCGGCGGCTCCCTTTTCGGCGCGCTCGCCGAAAAGATCGTCTTCGCGGGGGTCGTCACCATCTCCGCGCCCTTTCTCATCGCCAAGGCTCTCATCGAGCACGGCATCGAACGCGCCAAAATGCGCGAAATGACCGAGAAAATGACCGCCGTCGGCCTCCCCACCCCGGCCCAGGTCACCGCCCGCTTCAAGACCAAGCGCAAGAAAACGCTCACCCAGGCTCTCGAACTCGGGGCCATGCTCCTGGCCCTCACCCCGACGTTCGACGCCCGCCGCATCCGCTCCGCCGACGGACAGCTCGGCGGCCGCGGCGGAGGCCTCAAGGGCTGGCTCGCGCAGTACTGCCCGACCGTCGGCTACTCCTCCGCCAGCCGCTACCGCAAGCTCGCCGAGCGCTTCCTCGACTATCTCCAGTTCGAGAAAACCAGCGCCAGCTGGACGATGTCATGGATTCTCCCCGACAAGCCCCTGCCCGACACCGACGACGTCGAAACGCTCGCCGCCATCCGCCAGGCCCGGTCCACCGTGGCCGACCTCCTCCGTGGCTACCCCAGCCAGCGCGCCCTCCACCGTCTCCTCGCCGTAGCACTCCCCTCCATCGCACAGCCGTCTTGAAGAAAGAGAAAGAAATTTGTAGAAACACTTTGTATTTACCGTAAAACAGCAGATATTCTTGGACATGGAAGCGGAGAGGCGGGGGGAGAAACCTGGGGGGGCCAAGCAACGGCGGAGGGCAGGCTGAGCGACTGTGGAGGCAAGAAACATGGTTCCATTCCATGGAAGGCGGTTTGGGGCGAGGAAAAACATGTTTCCATTGTATGGAAAACTGTTTTCAAGGCGCGTGAAACCGAGTTCCATTGTATGGAAGGCGGTTTTGCGCAGGAGGGGGGGACGGCTGCGGCGTGGTTCGCGCAGTTTTTCCGCTATTTTTTGTCCTTGCCCGCGCGCGTAGGGTTCCCCTATACTTCCCCCGTCCCTGCACAGGAGCCCCCCCATCATGCGTCGCATCTTTTTCCGCAGTCTTTTCTTCTGCCTTGCCGCCGTCCTTCTGGTCGGCGCGTTCATCGGCTGGCGTGCCTACAACGTCTACCGCACCGGCGTCGGCGGCTACAAGCACCTCCGCTACCTCCTCGAATCCGGCGAAACCATCGAAGGCGAACCCGCCGAGGATGTCCTCTCCGACGACTACCTCATGGGCCTTTTCGGCAACAACCCCGAGCTCGTCGAGCGCCTGAAGACCATCGTCGACCTCGGCATGGCCACCGACGAATCGCTCAAGACCGGCGAAATCACCGCCATGGTCGTCTCCTACCAGAAGGACGGCGACGAGATCAAGGACCCCGCCATCTACGCCATCGGCGGCTTCGCGGACCCCAAGAGCACCCGCCTCGGCTTCCACTCCAGCGGCTTCTTCCAGCACGAGCTCGACCCCTCCCTCTGGCTCAGCGGCACCACCGTCATGAACATGCTCGGCCGCGACATCATCCTCTTCTGCGAGCACGAAAAGGCCGAGCAGCAGATGACCCTCCTCTACGACATCCTCAACGGCGGCATCCTCTCCCTCGCCAAGAAGATCGTCGACTCCCCCGTCCACTACGCCATCGTCTTCCCCTCGCCCCGCGACATCGTCCCCCCCAACCTGCGCAACCACCTCCAGACCATCTTCGTCACCGGCGTGATGGGCCCCGACGACTCCAGCTCCGAAGTCCGCTTCATCACGGGCAATCCGATCCGCTCCGCCCACGTCCACGCTATCGTCAAGGACATGCTCTCCATGGCCCGCATGACCTTCCACGACAACTTCTCCGGATACGTCAAGGAGCGCGAATGGGGCAAGCAGGACGACGTCTGGTGGGCCACCGACTACGTCGCCTTCATCGACAAGGCCAAGCTCTCCCTCTCGCCCGACATGGTCACCCTCCGCCTCTCCGGCGACCGCGCCCAGAACAACGCCATCCTCAAGACCATCGAACGCGCCGGCCGCGACCTGGCCATGCAGCGCGCCTTCACCCTCTCGGGCGACCTCCCCTGGGAGTTCGTCACCGCCGACCTCAAGAACCCCTACGCCGGCTACTGGTCCCGCGACCACCTCGACGGTCCCGAATGGCCGCTGGGCGACGAAGGCGTCGCCACTCCGGGCTCCATCGCCGCGGCCGCCGCACGCAAGAAGGCCGCCGAGGAGGCCGCCGCCGCCAAGGCCGCCGCCGAAGAACAGAAGCGCCGCGAGCAGGAGGAGCAGCAGCGCCAGAAAGCCGCGCAGTCCGCCGCCCAGGAGGCCTAGCCCCATGCGATTCTCCCTTCCCCGTCCGCTCGTCCCGACCATTCTGCTTGCCGCCCTCCTCCTCCCCGCCTTCTCCGCCCTCGCCCGACCCTTCGACTCCCGGTTCATCTCCGTCACAAACGCCCGCTGCCGCGCCCCCGTCGTCGCCCCCTCCGGCCTCATCGTCTGGAGCCAGATCACCCCTGCGGAAGAACCCGACTCCATCGTCTCCATCCGCACCGACCTCCTTACCTCCGACGCCGGCGCCGAGCCCGTCAACATCACCCTTGACGAGCCGCTCATCGCCGGCCACCCCGCCACCCCCTCCCCCTTCGGCGCCTCCGTCCTCTACGCCTGCAACCTCGCCACCAACGCCCCGGACGGCTATCCCTTCAACCTCGAACTGCCCCCCCTCACCGACGAGATGCAGCAGCTCACCGCCATCTACCCCTCCCTCTTCGGCACCCCCTCCCCCGCCCCCGCGAACGAACAGGCCCTCGCCGAAAATGCGGAAAACGCCGAATCCCCTGACGCTGCCTCCGACGAATCCGCCGAGCTCCAGCCCATCACCGACGCCGACCTCGCCGCCGCCACCCCCGGCACCATGAACCGCCCCAAGCGCCGCGGCGAACGCCCCCGCCAGACCCACGGCATCGGCAACACCATCGTCCTCCGCACCGCCGACGGCAACACCACCGTCATCACCCCCAGGAACTTCGGCTTCTCCTTCCCCGTCCTCTCCGAGGACTACGCCGCCTTCCTCTGCGCCCGCGAATGGCCCTACGGCTACGAGATCGTCGCCTGCGACCTCGCCAACCAGTCGCTCATGCAGATCACCACCAACTTCTTCTACGCCGCCGCCCCCGCCATCTCCGGCCACCGCATGGCCTTCCCCGCCTGGGACGGCAACGACTACGAGATCTACCTCCACGACTTCGACGCCGGCACCACCACCCAGATCACCGAAAACACCTTCGACGACACCGATCCACACATCGACGGCGACACCATCGTCTGGGTCGCCCGCCCCCTCGCCACCACCGAGATCTTCCTCTACGACATCCCCTCCGAGTCCCTCCGCAAGCTCTCCGACTCCTCCACCTCCGCCAACTCCGCCCCCTCCCTCTGGAACGGAAAGGTCGTCTGGCAGGCCCTCGACGACGACGGCAACGACACCGAAATCTACTACTACGACGGCAACCGCATCATCAAGCTCACCTCCAACGTCTGGGACGACACCACCCCCGTCATCCGCGACAACCTCATCGCCTGGGCCTCCTACGTCGACCTCGGCGACGCCGAGATCATGGCCCTCGACCTCTCCGACAACATCCCCGTCCAGATCACTGACGACGCCTCCGACGACCTCCTCCCCGCCACCGCCCAGGGCTTCATCGTCTGGCAGTCCGACCTCGACGACGGCCATTCCGCCATCTGCATCGCCACCCCCCATCAGGACTAAAACACGTTTCCATTGTATGGAAACCTGTTTTTCCTCCGCCAAAACGCGTAACCCGGCATTTCAATTCCGCGCCCGCCGTCCTTCCTTCCAACCCTATGTGTCTTGCTTCCCAACATTAGCCTCCGCTCACCCCCTCCGCCCATGAAAAAGCTCCTCCCCCTCCTCCTCCTCGCCCTCCTTCCGACCCTCTCCTCCGCCTACGTCTCCTACCTCCAGCCCGGACTCTTCGACGGCGGCCTCTCCCTCACCAACGGCCTCGTCCACGACGCCACCGTCGCCTACCCCGACGAAGCCCTCCTCCTCGGCTACTCCGTCGATTCCGCCGCCACCGCCGCACGCGACCTCTGGCTCCTGGCCGCCACCTCCGTCCGCTTCGGCGGCGCCGCCAGCGACGACCTCCGCGTCCTCGCCCAGTCCCTCACCCTCGACGGCCCCGTCGCCGGCAACGTCTCCGCCTACGTCAACGGCGCCCAGCTCACCACCAACGCCACGATCGCCGGCGACCTCCTCCTCTTCGCCGCCAACGTCGTCATCCTCGAATCCCACGTCACCGGCGAGGCCCTCCTCTACGCCCCCACCGTCCGCCTCGCCGGCACCTACGACTCCGACGTCCGCATCCACGCCTCCCACATCGACATCGCCCCCGGCACCACCATCCGCGGAAAGCTCGTCTGGGACTGCCCCGAATCCCCCTCCATCCCCGCCGACGCCACCATCGGCGCCCTCGTCGACCGCTCCGCCGCCACCCGCCCCGCCCCCTCCCTCCTCGACATCCTCTTCGCACGCCTCCGTCTGGCCCTGACCTTCTTCATCGCCCTCCTGATGCTCGGACTCCCCACCCTCCGCTTCTTCCCCATCCATTCCGCCGCCGTCCTCACCCGGATGCAGGCCACCCCCCTCCGCTGCCTCCTCCTCGGCTTCCTCCTGCTCATCCTCGTGCCCTTCCTGTCGTTCCTGCTGCTGGCCACCGGCTACGCCGCGCCCCTCGCCCTGGCGGTCCTCCTCCTCTTCGCCCTGATGCTCCTGACCGCCCCCGTCCTCCTCGCCACCTTTGTCGGCCACCTCATCCTGCGCTCCCGCCCCTCCCCCCTCTTCCGCACCCTCTCCACCGGACTGCTCCTCCTCACCCTGCTCCTCCTCTTCCTCCCCTCCACCCTCCCCTACCTCCTCATCTTCTCCGCCGCCTACGTCCTCGGCGCCTTCCTCCTCACCCTCATCCATCCCCCCCGCCTCCGCCCCATCCCGCCCCCCCTTCCCACGCCCCCTCCCCCGCCCGCCCCCTAGGCCCCCGGCCTCCCCCCCCGCCAAACCTCCCCCCCCCCCCACCATTTTTTCTCCCCAAACAGCTGCTGTTTTACGGTAGTTCAAAGGCATTTTTCGCTTTTCTTCCATTCCACCTGCCGCCGCCTTCCTCCCTCCCCGTTTTGCCGGGCGGCCCTCGTCCCGCCCCCCCATTTGTTGCTTTTACTGCACTTTGCGCCGTCAAAAAAGTTCCAACAGTGCAGTTTGATGCTCGAAAAAACTTCCAATATTGCAGTTTGCACCACAAAAAACATTCCACTATTGCAATTCATAGCCAAATGCGTATAATCAAGGCATGACAATTCAAATGTTGGAAGAAATCTTGCTAGACCAAAAGCAGTTGGAGGTCGATGCCTTCAATCCGACGGATTATTGCACACGTCCCGAAGAGGCGCATTTGAACTTGTCGAGCCGTCTGGCGCAAGTCGTGATCGGAGTCAGGCGTTGCGGCAAGTCCACGTTGTGCATGAATGCGCTGAAGAAGTCAGGCTTGCCTTTCGCCTACGTCAACTTCGACGACGAACGGCTGACCAGGCTGACCGTCGACGACTTGAACGATCTGTTGCTCGCGCTTTACAAAGTCTATGGGGAGTTCAAGGTCTTGTTTATCGATGAGATGCAAAACATCCCCGAATGGTTCCTTTTCGCGAACCGCCTCCTGCGGCAACGGATGAGCCTTGTCATCACCGGCTCCAACGCAAAACTGCTGTCCGGAGAGCTTTCGACGCATCTGACAGGGCGATACATGGAGACCAGGCTGCTACCATTCTCGTTCCCGGAGTATTGCTCCGCCAAAGGCATCGTGACCAGGCTCCCGGCATCCACCCGGGAAACCGCGATGCGTATGACCGCGTTCGACGACTATCTGCATGGTGGTGGTTTCCCCGAATTGCTGAACGAAAAAGACCGCACAGGGTATGTCACGGCACTGGTCGGATCCATCATCCGGCGTGATATCTGCACGCGGCACAAACTCCGCAACCCCCAGACATTGCAGGATTTGGCAGACCACATTCTGAACATCGCTCCGGCGAAGGCGACCATCTCAGCTTTCTCGCGCATCTTCCACATCAGAAGCGACCACACCACGCGCAGTTACCTCTCGTTTCTCGAACAGGCGTATCTGCTCTGCGAGGTGAAGAAGTATTCCGCAAAATCGGCGGAGCGGCTCGTCAACGCCAAGCTCTATCCCGTGGATGTCGCGCTCATGGACAACAGGCCCAATGCCTTCGCCGGCGAGAATCTGGGCTGGCGGCTCGAAACGATCGTCTATCTGGAACTGCGCAGACGTTATCTCCCGCAAGGATGCGACATCTATTATTACGAGGACAAGACCTCGGAGGCCGATTTCCTCATTTGCAGAGGGCGGAGCGTCGAAAAGATCGTCCAGGTTTCGTATGACATTTCCTCGGCAAAGGTGCGGAAGCGTGAACTGCGAGGAGCCCAAAACGCCTCCACCGCCACCGGATGCAAAAACCTGACCCTTGTCACCTATGACGGACGTGAGGCTGCCAAGACGCCAAACGGTACCCCGATAGAAATTGTCGGCGCGCACGAATGGCTTTGCCGGCTGGAAAAGTGAACGGCTGGAACGAGGTGCGGCTTCCAGTTGCGCCTTCTCCCCGTCCGCGTCTTGCCGGACGGCCCCCGTGCCGCCCCCCCTTTTTTCTCCTTTCACTTTTCATTTTCCACTTTTCACTGTACGGCTCCCGCCGCGCATCTTGCGTTTCTCCCGACTTTGTACTTGCGTCTCTGCGGGGGGGGGGGATAATTCGCCTCGCATTCCTCCGTCCGGCGGCCAGGCCCTCCGCCTGCTCCGGGCGGTCCAATCCACCCCGGGAGGCCTTCCATGAGCGCATTCCTTGAGTTTCAGGACATTTCCAAGCACTACGGTCCCGTCAAGGCCGTAGACCACGTCTCGCTGTCCGTCAACCAGGGCGAGTTTTTCTCGCTCCTCGGCCCCAGCGGCTGCGGAAAGACCACCCTCCTGCGCACCCTCGCCGGCTTCGAGCAGCCCGACACCGGGCGGATCATCCTCGACGGCCAGGACATCACCGACCTCCCCCCCTACCAGCGCAAGGTCAACACCATCTTCCAGTCCTACGCCCTCTTCCCGCACCTCACCGTCTGGGACAACATCGCCTTCGGCCTCAAGATCGCCAAGCGCCCCAAGTCCGAGATCAAGACCGAGGTCGAGAAGATGCTCGCCCTCGTCCAGCTCGAAGAGCACGCCTGGAAGAAGCCCGACCAGATCTCCGGCGGCCAGAAGCAGCGCGTCGCCATCGCCCGCGCCCTCGTCAACAAGCCCCGCGTCCTGCTCCTCGACGAACCCCTCGCCGCCCTCGACCTCAAGCTCCGCCAGCGCATGCTGCTCGAGCTCGACCTCATCCATGACGAAGTCGGCATCACCTTCCTCTACGTCACCCACGACCAGTCCGAGGCCATGAGCCTCTCCGACCGCATCGCCGTCTGCCGCGGCGGCAAGATCGAGCAGCTCGGCACCCCCGCCGAGATCTACGAGGCCCCCCGCACCTCCTTCGTCGCGGCCTTCATCGGCGACACCAACTTCTTCGACGGCACCGTCGCCGAGCCCCTCGGCAAGAGCGCCATCCTCGACGGCCTCTATCCGCACTCCCTCGACAAGGACTACTCCCGCCTCCGCATCGAGGACTTCCCCACCCTCGAGTGCTACAACGACAAGCAGATCAAGGAAGGCGAGCACGTCGCCATCTCCGTACGCCCCGAAAAGCTCACCATCTCCCTCGAAAAGCCCGCCCCCCGCCCCCACGTCAACCTCATCGAGGGCGACGTCGAGGACGTCGTCTACCTCGGCTCCCAGACCAAGTACTGGGTCCGCGCCGGCGACTACCGCATCGCCGTCATCCGCCAGCACACCCGCTTCCTCCTCGACGAAAAGCCCATCACCTGGCGCGACCACGTCTGGCTCTCCTGGCACGCCGACGACGGCTTCATGCTCGACCGCTACTCCGAGTCCGACGAAAACCTCCTCCGCCTCCCGCCCGAGGAGGTCGGCGAGACCGACGCCGCCGCCGCGGCCGCCGCCCAGGCCGAAACCGTCGCCGCCCCCGCCGCCCCCGCCGCCGAGGAAAACCGCTGATGAAGGCCTCCTCCCGCACGCGCCTGCTCGAGTGGACCGCCACGGCCCCCTCCCTGCTCTGGCTGGGCATCCTCTTCCTCATCCCCACCCTCCTCATCTTCGCCATCAGCTTCCGCGCCCCGCTCCCCGACGGCGGAATCGGCCCCGACTGGACCCTTTCCACCATCCTCTCCCTCGGCAACCCCAACTACCCCGCCATCATCTGGCGCACCATCTGGCTCTCCTTCACCGCCACCTTCCTCTGCATCCTCCTCTCCACCCCCATCGGCTACTACCTCGCCCGCATCTCCGAGATCAAGCGCCGCTGGGTCCTCCTCCTCGTCATCCTGCCCTTCTGGACCTCCTTCCTCGTCCGCACCTTCGCCTGGAAGGTCCTCCTGCACCCCGACGGCGTCATCAAGCACATCCTCGTCTTCCTCCACCTCGTGCAGCCCGACGCGCTTCTGCTCTACAACGTCTGGGCCGTCCTCCTCGTCATGGTCTACACCGAGCTGCCCTTCGCCATCCTTCCCATCTACGCCGCCAGCGAAAAGTTCGACTTCCGCCTCATCGAGGCCGCCAAGGACCTCGGCGCCGGCTCCTTCCGCGCCTTCTGCTCCGTGTTCCTGCCCGGCATCCGCGTGGGCATCCTCACCGCCTTCCTGATGGTCTTCATCCCCTCCCTCGGCTCCTACGTCATCCCCGACATCGTCGGCGGCCCCACCTCCGAGATGCTCGGCAACAAGATCGTCCAGCGCACCTACGTCGACAAGAACCTGCCCCACGCCGCCGGACTCTCCACCATCCTCACCCTCACCATGCTCGTGCCGTTCGGCATCTACCTGTCCATCCATCGCAAGGAGTCCCCCTCCGACACCCTGCGCGAGGAAGGAGTCTGACCATGCGCCCGTCCCGCGTCCCCGCCATCGTCACCTGGGCCGTCATCGTCTTCTTCTACGTGCCCATCATCGTCCTGGTCGTCAACTCCTTCAACGCCTCCCGCTTCGGCGGCTCCTGGGAGGGCGCCTCCTTCAAATGGTACCTCCAGCTCTTCCATGACGCCTCCATCTGGCAGGCCCTCCGCAACACCCTGCTCATCGCCCTCGCCGCCACCCTCGGCGCCATGATCCTCGGCACCTCCGCCGCCTTCGCCCTCCACCGCTTCGCCGGCACCCGCCTCCAGAAGCTCCACTACACCTTCATCTACCTTCCCCTCGTCCTCCCCGAGATCCTCATGGGCCTCTCCATGCTCCTCTTCTTCGTCGCCCTCAAGGTCGAGCTCGGACTCCGCACCATCGGCATCGCCCACGTCACCTTCTGCACCTCCTACGTCGCCATGACCGTCCTCGCGCGCCTCCAGGACTTCGACGATTCCGTCATCGAGGCCGCCCAGGACCTCGGCGCCGGCTGGTTCACCACCATCGTCAAGGTGCTGCTGCCCATTCTCGCGCCGGGCATCCTGGCGGGCGGACTGCTCGCCTTCACCCTTTCCATCGACGACTTCGTGATCTCCTTCTTCGTGGCGGGCCCCGGCTCCATGACGCTGCCCATCAAGATCTACACCATGATCAAGTTCGGCAAGCCCCCCCTCATCAACGCCCTCTCCTCCCTCATCCTGCTGGTCACCTTCACCTGCGTCATCGCCAGCCAGTACGTCGCCGCCCGCTCCCGCCGCCCCCGCGCCTGACCCGCCCCCCTCCCCCCCCGGAATCCCGAAACCCCGAAATCCCGGCACTCTGCCGCCGCCCCCTGGCGGCTTTTTTGCACAATTTTTTCTGCTGTTTTACGGCAAATTCCTAAAAAAATCCGTGCATTTTCACTTGCACGGATTTTTCCCTCCCCGCCCCTCGCCAACGCTCATCGCGCACCGGGGTCCGTACCGGGTCTGTCCCCGTTTGGTTTCCGGATGAGTTGACATTCCCTTGGGAACCCCCATAATCCGGGCGCATGAAAACTTCTTCGAAACGGGTTGACGACGTTCTGCTCCTTCTGGCCCTGGCCGCCATCGGACTCTCCGCCTTCCGACCCTATTCCTGGGGCGTGTGGCTGACCGAGATCTTCTGGGCCGCCGGCCTCCTGGCGATCCTTCTCGCCATCCGCCCCCGCTTCCGGTTCTCCGCCGCCGCCTGCGGATTTTTCTTCGTCTGGGTCATCCTGCAGACCATCGGCGCCCACTACTCCTTCGAGCGGGTCCCCATGGACTGGCTGACCGTTCCGCTCCACCTCTCCCGCAATCCCTACGACCGCATCGCGCACTTCGTCGTCGGCGGATTCGCCTTTCCGTTCGCCGAGCTCTTCGCCCGCCGCCGCTGGGTCCGCACCCCGCTGCTCGCGGCCTTCTTCGCGGTCGCCTGCACCGTCGCCATGGCAGGGCTCTGGGAGATCGTCGAATGGCTCTACGCCGCCGTGGAGGGCGGCGACCTCGGCGCGGCCTTCCTCGGCTCGCAGGGCGACCCCTGGGACGCCCAGAAGGACATCCTCTGCGACACCCTCGGCGCCCTCACCGCCGCCGTCCTCTTCCTCATCGCCGCCCGACGCCGACGGGCCGACGCCCCCGGCTAGAAACCTAGATTTCTAGATTCCTAGGTTTCTAGGTTTTCTAGGACGCCTAGGGGGCCTCGGAAGAAGGCGCGTGAAAGAAACGGGGCTCCAAGACAACGACCAGGAGTTCGGGGCGGTTGAAAAACCGGGGGTATGGATTGCTTTCACGGGCGAGTCCGCGGCTGACGGCCAGGGTCGTTCCTTCGCCGAGGTCGTAAAGGCCCGAGATCAGCGTCGGCGCAAGCCCCTGATCCGGCGCGTAGAGTCCGCGGCCTGCGAATGGCAACCGGAACTGTCCGCCGTGGGCGTGCCCAGAGAGCACCAGGCCGAATCCGCGCCCGCGATAGGCCTTCCATCGCTCCGGACGGTGCGAGAGCAGCACCCCCAGGCGACCGGGCGTCCGCTTCGCCTGGGCCGCGTCGAGCTGGGCGAGCCAGTCGGCCTCGTCCATGTAGGTGGGATCGTCCACGCCAGCGACGTCGAGCCGCCAGCCCTTGCAGTCCACCGGCACGCATTCCCCTTCCAGCACCCGGACTCCGCAGGCCCGAACGCGCGCCTTCTTTTCCCCGATCCGGTGGCTCCAGTACTCGTGGTTGCCGGAAACATAGAAACACGGCCACCGTTTCGCGGCCGCCTCCATGAACTCCGCCGCATGATCGTCGGGGAGCTTGTCATCGAGAATATCGCCGGG
>JAEEGL010251495.1_pt1 | contig 14611 bp, 15 predicted proteins | sample 9134231 | NCBI WGS metagenome assembly JAEEGL01 (sample SAMN16246548, study PRJNA631951) | gut metagenome | biome: gut microbiome; feature: rumen; material: fiber-attached | host: Bos | place: Iran: Karaj | collected 2018-10 | reverse complement strand
CAAGGCAACCTGCAACGCCCGCTACAATGAAAACGGGATTGTCAGGGCCGGCGCCCAGGTCATGCTCGGCGCCAATGACGACTACATCGCGCTGTGCCGCAAGCATTTCATCGAAGGCAAGTTAAGGGCTGACGAGGAAGCGGTCGGCCTGACAGACTGAAAACACCTGCGGGTGTTTTTTTCTTCCCTGGCTGAAAGAAAAAGCTGCCCGCAGGCAGCTCATGATTACTTCTTGTGATACAGACGCTTCTGGTGATAGACCGGTTCGGATGTGACATTGACACCGAGCTTGCGGAAGACATTGGCGTCTTCCAGCGGCAGGATGACGGTGGAGTGGGCTTCCGATCCGCGCAGTTTGCTGAGCTGTGCCATTGCCTTTGCGGCATTCGGGTTTGTCTTGGCGGTGATGGCCAGGGCGATCAGCAGTTCGTCACTGTGGAGACGCGGATTATGATTGCCGAGGTTGTTGATCTTGAGATCCTGGATCGGTGTGACATATTCCGGTTCGATCAGGTGGACATCCTTCGCGATACCGCCGAGCGCTTTGATGGAATTGATGATGACAGCGGCGGAAGGTCCGAACAGAGACGATGTCTTGCCGGTTACGATGCGTCCGTCCGGCAGTTCGAGAGCCATGGCCGGCGCGCCGGTGTCATGGTTCTTGTTACGGGCCGCCAGAACGACGTCACGGTCAGCTTCGGTAACACCGGCTTCGTTCATCAGCAGCTTGATCTTATCAAGAGAACTCTGGGGAACTTTATCGTTGAACAGATCCGCCTGGGTCTGGAAATAGCGGCGGATGATTTCTTCCTTGGACGCTTCCTCGGCGGCTTCCTCATCGACGATGCAGAAGCCAACCATGTTGACACCCATGTCGGTCGGTGAACGGTACGGTGAAACGGTCAGGATCCTTTCGATAATGCGGTTGAGAACCGGGAAGATCTCAATGTCGCGGTTATAATTGACGGCTGTCTTGCCGTAGGCTTCCAGATGGTACGGGTCGATCATGTTGATGTCGTCAAGATCGGCAGTCGCGGCTTCATAGGCCAGATTGACCGGATGATGCAGCGGCAGGTTCCAGACCGGGAATGTCTCGAATTTGGCATAACCGGAACGGATGCCGTTGGCATTGTCATGGTAGAGCTGGGAAATGCAGGTTGCCATTTTGCCGGATCCCGGACCGGGCGCGGTCACGACGATCAGATTGCGTTCGGTCTGCACATACTGGTTGCGGCCGAGACCTTCCGGCGAAACGATGAAGTCGACATCGGTCGGATAGCCTTTGATCGGATAGTGCAGATAGCTCTTGATACCAAAGTGATGCAGCTGGGAGCGGAAGGAATCCACTGCCGTCTGATGGGTATACTGGGTAATGACGACTGAGCCGACATACAGATCGAGGGACCGCAGTGTGTCAACCAGACGGAATACTTCCTGGTCGTAGCTGATGCCGAGGTCGCCGCGGGCTTTGGCATGCTCGATATCGTTGGCGTTAATGCATATGATCAGTTCAACTTCATTTTTCAGTTCGGTCAGCAGTTTGATTTTGTTGTTGGGATCATACCCGGGCAGGACACGTGAGGCGTGAAAGTCTTCAAACATTTTGCCGCCGAATTCCATGTAAAGCTTGCCGTCAAACATGGCGATCCGTTCCAGGATCTTGTCCCTTTGCAACTGCAGATATTTTTCAGAGTCAAACGCTTTTCTTTTCATAAACGAAATCTCCCTTGGGAAAGTATATCAGAATCCATCCAAAATGAGAAATTATAGTAAGATATTTTTCAGGAGTACACAATGAGACTTGAACAGGAACTGCTGATGCAGAGATTTCCGGATTTCACAAAACTGCTTTCCTTCGGATTCGTCCGACAGGAAGATGCTTTCGTTTACACCGCTTCCATCGGGGAAGGTGCTTTTCACGTCCGTCTCGCCATCAATGAGAAGGGTGTGATGGATGCCCATGTCACGGATGCGCAGACAGACGAAGAATATGTGCAGATCCGGCTGGCTGGCCGGCGCGGTTCCTATGCCGCCAGCATTCGTCAGGAATATCTCGACATCCTGGAGGAAATCGCCCGTTCGTGTTATGATCCGATTCCTTATTTACTTCCGCAGTCATACCGGACAGCGGAAATGATCCTGCACAATTACGGCCAGCAGCCGGAAACAGGACGCCTGCGCCGCCGGGAATGTCATTTCTTCGGTCAGGACAGCAGCCGACGTTACGCCCTCATCGGACCAGTCGATCTTTCTGTTTACGGACAGGAAGGCCAGGGTGAGATCCTGGAAGTCCGCTGTGAGCAGGAAGAAAGAGAGGCGTATCTGCAGAAGAGCGGTTTTGTCAGACCGTATTTCATGAAGCAGGATCACTGGATCGGCATCCTGATGGATGAATCCCAGGATGATCAGCTGATTTCTTCCCTGCTGGAAAAAAGCCGCCGGATCGCCGAAGGGAAGAACGCGCTCAGCGGTCTTATCCGAGAATGGGTCTATCCGGCCAATCCGAAGTACTTCGATCTGGATCATGGTTTTTCAGTTTCCGATCAGCTGTACTGGAAACAGAGTTCCAAAGTGCGGGTCGGTGATCTGATCTATATCTACTACGGCATGCCATTCGGTGAGATCCGCTATCTCTGCGAAGTCAGTGAGTGTGATATCGTCAATACGGCTCCGGATGACGGCGGGATCCGCTCGGAAACTCTGATGCGTATCCGCCGCCTGAAATTCTTTGACGGCCATCTGCTGAACCGGGCTTTGCTGAAGAAATACGGCTTCACCAATTTCCGCGGACCGCGGTACATGAGCAAAGAACTGAAAGCGAAGATCTGTGAATTATACGAGATGAAAGAGGACATGCAATGAATCAGACAATCAGGGAAAGATCAGAAATGGATCCGGCCTACATGTGGGATCTCTCAAAGATGTATGAAAGCGATGCGGCCTGGGAAGCGGAACTGCGTAAAGCGGAACCGGCGTACCGGGACGTGATGAAACTGCGGGGGACGATCAGGGATGCCGTTTCATTGAAAACGGCACTTGAAAAGAAGCGTGATCTGATGCGGCTGCTGGCCAGACTGACAGGCTACGCCATGCTGAGAAAAAGCGAAGACAACCGCGGCGAGGGTGTGAGTATGTACAACCGCGTCAGTTCCCTGGCCGCCGAAGCGGAAACAGCCGTTTCCTTTCTGGAGCCGGAGATCCTGGCCCTGCCGGAAGAGCAGCTGACAGCCATGGCGGATATGGAGTCGCTGAAGGAATGGCAATTCTGGCTGCAGGATCTGATCAGCCGGAAAGCGCATATGCTGAGCGGCCGGGAGGAGATGATCCTGGCGTCGTTTACGGAGGCGTTCGATGCTTCCGGGCGGGCTGCTGACGCGCTGCGTGATGCGGATCTGCAGTTTGCGGATGCCCTGGATCAGAACGGTGATCCCCATCAGGTCAGCAATCTGAATTTCGTCATTCTGCAAAGCGATCCTGACCGTATCCTGCGTAAAAACGTCTTCCGGTCCTATTACAAAAGCTATAAAGACCATATCCATGTCCTGAATGAAACCTTCCGCGGCATGTGCGCGAAAGCCGCTGCCGAAGCGAAGCTGCGCGGTTATGGCAGTGCCCGGGAAATGGCATTAAGCGCGGATCACATTCCGCTTTCTGTTTACGACGGCCTGATCGACACGATTCATGATCACATGGAAAAGATGTACCGCTACGTACGGCTGCGCAAGCGGCTTTTGAAAGTCGATGAGCTGCATTATTTCGATATCTACATGCCGCTGATCAGCAGCGTCAGCCGCAGATATACGTATGAGGAGGCGCAGGAGATGGTCCTGGCCGCCGTAAAGCCGCTGGGTGAAGCATATCAGGAGATCGTAAAACAGGCGTTTGTACAGCGCTGGGTGGACGTCTATCCGAATCTCGGCAAGACCGGCGGAGCCTATTCAGCGGGAACCTACGACTCGGATCCGTATATCCTGCTGAACTTCAGCGGCGCTCTGGAAAGCGTATCGACGCTTGCCCATGAAATGGGGCATTCCCTGCACAGCTGGCATACCTGTCATGCCCAGCCGTTTCAGTACAGCGATTATTCGATGTTCGTTGCAGAAGTCGCTTCGACTGTCAACGAGAACCTGCTGATCGAACAGCTGCTCGCCAAAGAAAAAGATCCGCTGGTGCGGCTGTCTCTGCTGAATCAGTATATGGAAGGTTTCAAGGGCACTGTCTACCGGCAGGCGATGCTGGCGGAATTTGAAAAAGAAGCGCATGCCATGTATGAAAGCGGTGACGCGCTTGATGCGGACTCACTCTGTGATCTGTATGAGAAACTGATCCGTCTGTATTTTGGCGAAGATCTCACGGTTGACGAGGAGGTCCGTTATGAGTGGGCACGGATCCCGCACTTCTATATGAACTTCTATGTCTACGTATACGCGACCGGCTACTGCATGGCCGCGGCGCTTTCCAATATGATCCTGAAGGAAGGTGAACCGGCTGCGAAGCGGTATCTGGAATTCCTGTCCATGGGGTCTTCCGCTTATCCGCTGGAGGAACTGAAACATGCCGGTGTGGACATGACGACAAATCAGCCGCTGCTGTCCGCTCTTGATAAATTCGCCGCCGTAGTCAGCGAAGCGGAAAGGATCGCAGATCAGCTCGGCCTGTAAATAAAAAAACGGACAAATGTCCGTCAGAGAGAAAATTCCAGCAGCAGCGGGTAATGGTCGCTTGGCCAGTATCCGCTGTATTTTTCCGTGATCTTGGTGAGCTTTCCGGGTGTTATATGACGGCTGATCAGAATATGGTCGACCGGTCGGTTCCGTACCATGAGACTGCCGGAGCGGCCGCGCAGCGTGCTGCTGAGGGCATTGATCGATGTGTCTTTGAGATTCTCCTGCTGCAGCGCTTTGAGAGCGGGGGAATCCGGGACATCGTTGAAGTCGCCGGTCACGGCTGTGAAAAGACCTTCCTGATATTCATGGATCAGACCGGCAAGCACCTTTGCCTGGCTGCTGCGGACGGAAGAAAAGTTCAGATCCAGATGCGTATTGAAAAAGGTCAGAACATTTCCGCTGTCGGTATCTTCCAGCAGCACGAAAGAGGCGATGCGGGGAAACTGGCTGCGGGGAAAACGTGAGCCTGTGACTTCCGGCGTTTCAGAGAGCCAGAAAGTCTTCTCCCGGCGCAGACGGAAACGGTCTTTGCGGTAAAGAATGGCACATGTCTCGTCGGCAATGGAGGAATGGCGGGATTCACCGCTGATACCGTATTGCGGCAAAAGGGAAGCCAGATACGGCCGCATATTGGCGGTCACTTCCTGCATGCCGATCAGATCCGGCCGGTGAACCCGGATCATTTCCTGAATCGCCTGAATCCGGCAGCTGAAACGGTCATCACCGATGATACTGATGCTGTCATTCCACATGTTGAGAGTCATGATACGATAAGTCGTCATTTTTAAAAGGATCCTTGTGTTACGTCGTGATTATATCAGAAACCGGAAAAGAAAAGTCCCCGGACATGCGCAAATGCCGGGGACGGTTCATATTCAGATAAACATTCCAAAGAGATTGGCACCGATCACGGTAATGATACCGGCGGTGACGATGGCGAGCGAACTCATCGCGCCTTCGACTTCGCCCATTTCCATCGCCTTGGCTGTACCGATCGCGTGGGCGATGGTGACCATGCCGAGACCTTTGGCAACCGGATCCGTGACTTTGCACAGTTTCAGTACACCTTCACCGATGATGTTGCCGAGAATACCGGTAACGATAATGGCTGCCACGGTGATCGGAACAATGCCGCCCATTTCTTCCGAGATGCCCATGCCGATGGCGGTCGTGATCGACTTCGGCAGGAAGGTGACATACTGGGAATGCGAGAAATGGAAGATAAACGCGAACAGCAGGATGACGGCGAGACTGGTAACCGTGCCGACGAAGATGCTGATGATGATCGCTTTGATATTCTTCTTGAGTCTGTCCAGTTCCATATAGAGAGGAATTGCCAGGGAAACGGTCGCCGGAGTCAGCAGCCAGCTGAGATACTTGGCACTGCTGTTGAAGTCGGCATAGTCGATTTTAAATGTCAGCAGAATAATGATGACGAGGATGATGGAAATCAGCAGCGGATTCATCAGTCCGGAATTGAACTTCTTTTTGAGCAGAACGCCGATGTAGTAACAGACAAGGCTCAGAACAACGCCGAAGGTGGCGGAGCCGGCTATGAATTCACGCATGATTACTTTTCCTCCTTTGAAGAAGAGCGGATGATCTTCTGGGCGGTGATGCCGGTGACAGCCATGACGACGAAGGTCGAAACGACGGTCGTGACAAGCGCCGGAATCAGGATGGGCTGCAGTTCACTCCAGGAATTGATCAGTCCGGCTGCGGCCGGGATAAACATGACCGGCATGATGGCGATCAGGAACTGGGCGGCGCTTTTCACATCTTCCAGTTTGATGACTTTCGTGATCAGCAGCACCAGCATCAGAACCAGACCGTAGATACTGCCGGGAATGGGCAGGGGAATGATAAAGCGGAAAAGCTCACCGATACAGGTGATCAGCAGGATAATGCCAAACTCTTTCAGATATTTCATAATAAGAAAACTCCTTGTCATCATTTTATCGTAATTTGCCGGACGGTGACGCATAAATCTTGTCTTTCGGCTGATATTGTAATGAATACGATAAGGGTATGAGCGGCTGCGCGGTCTTTTTCTTTTTTTCAGGGCCGGTGAATGGTACAATTGAAACGCACGCCGCAAGCGTTGGAGGTATGTGATGACATTGATGGAAAAATCCTGCGGAGCTGTCGTCGTCAGACGCAGACAGGGAAAGGTCTACACACTGATGATCCGGCAGAACCAGGGCCACTGGTGCTTTCCGAAAGGCCATGTTGAAGACGAAGAAAACGAGTTTGAAACAGCCGAGCGTGAAGTTCTTGAAGAGACCGGACTGAAAGTCAGATTTATCGACGGATTCCGGGAAAGCGTCGTCTACAGTCCGCGTGACAATGTCATGAAGGAAGCCGTTTATTTCCTGGCTGAACCATGCGGCGGCAAAGAAAAGAAACAGGACGAGGAAATCAGTGAGATGCACTGGGCGGATGTTCTCGAAGCCCTGGCGCTGATCACCTATGACAACGACGCAGTCCTTTTCCGCAAAGCGATGCGTTTCCTGAAGAACCAGGAGGATGAGTAACCGTGATCCGTCTGGAACGATATCCGCAGGCCAGCTATCATCCGGATTTCGTGGATTCCCGGCGGCATGAGATTCCTTCCGAATTCTTTACCCGTTACGGACAGAACAGCGAATCCTATATTCTGCTGGACAACAGCGAACCGATCGGTCTGTGCGCTCACTGGGTACAGGAGGACCGGGTTCACTTCCGCTTCTGGTTTGTCAATGAAACCAGTGACGAAAACAAGCGGGAAGCCATTTCGATGTATACCGAGAAAGCGATCAAAACGTATCATCCCGAGCGGCTGCTTGTGCATGGCTCAAAGGCGGATGAAAAGATCTACAACGGCTGCCGTTTTTTCCAGAAGGGCAAGCTGTATCAGAAGATCATCGAGCCGTGGCGCTATCAGGTTCCCGACGCGGCTTTTGACAAAGACGGATACATTATCAACCAGGGACTTCTGAAAGCTCTGCCGTTCGGCTGGTTTGATTCCATGGCCAAAGGATGCGGCTGGATTGCCGCCTATAACCTCCTGAAGATGAACGGCAGTGAATGCACGATGCAGGAATGTGCCGAGTCACTGGGCAGAAGAACGCTGCTCGGCGGTCTGATGGGGCAGGAATCCATGATGCTGCTGCTGTGGCTGCGGACCAAAAAACTGAATGCGAAAATGACAGTGCCGTCCAACCGCGCGGCTTTGAAAGCCATGCGGGAAGCGGATAACGGCATTCTGCTGTATACCCATGCGCACGGTGCCCATTATACGGCTTTCCGGCGGCTGAAAAACGGCGAACTCTGGTTCTACAATGCCGTGTACGGACGGGCAAGCCATATTGAAACACCGCAGAGTTTCCTGAAGAAGTACGCGCTGTTTCCGTTTTCCTCTGTCATCTATGTGAAGAAAGAAATATGATCAACAGAACTGTCAGTATAAATGAAATACGTTTTATCGAAAAAGATCCCGGTGAGCTGACCGACAGCATCCGCAAACGCGGCATTGCCATTCCCGTGCAGGTCAACGCGGACGAAGAAGGCTTCATCTGCGTGGACGGACACAAACGTCTGAGCGCCAGCAGGATCCTGGCGGCGGAAGACGAACGCTTCGGGATGATTCCCATCATGATCCTCAATGATTATTCCAAGGCGGGAAGCGCCTTTTGGGGAAACACACAGAACCACCACTGAGAGGTAGATATGGAACGACTTCAGAAAGTAATCGCAAAAGCAGGAATCGCCTCCCGGCGCAAAGCCGAAGAACTGATCCGTACCGGCCACGTCAAAGTAAACGGCGAGACGGTTACCGAGATGGGAGTTCAGGTCGGACCGCATGATACGGTCAGCGTTGACGGCAAAGAACTCCGCAGTGAGGAGAAGGTATATTTTCTGCTGAACAAACCAAAGAAAACGATATGTTCTCTGAAGGACGAGAAGGACCGTCAGACGGTGCTTTCCTGTTTTCCGGATGTCAGTGAGCGGATCTTTCCGATCGGCCGCCTGGACTACGAGACGACCGGCATTCTGATTCTGACCAACGACGGCAGTTTCGCCAATCAGATGATGCATCCGAAGTATCATCTGCCCAAGACGTATGAAGTCGCCGTGGACGGTGTGATCACCGACAACATGGCGAAAATGCTGAGCCGCGGCATCATGCTGGAAGGAAAGAAAACACTGCCGGCCGACGTCGAGATCCTGCAGCGTTCGGAAAAGAGAAACAAAACCGTCCTCCATATTACGATCTATGAAGGACGGAACCGTGAAATCAGAAAGATGATGGAGTACTTCAACTGCGATGTGACAAGACTTTGCCGCATCGGCTACGGCTTTCTGACGCTGGGCAGTCTGAGACAGGGCCAGTACAGACGTTTACGGCCGTATGAAGTGCGGCGGCTGATCGCCATGAGTGAAAATCAGAACGAAATGCCAAGAGAAGAAATCTGATCGGCATCGGGATCGATGTAGATCATCTTATAGGCACCAAGCTGTACCGTACCCGGTTTCGCACCGGGTATTTTTTTCAGATTACGCTGCGGGCAGTAGACGACCGGAACACTGGAAGACTGGCGGCCTTTGGAAAAGAACGCGGCGATATTGGCGGCAGTGCGCATGGTATTCTCATCAGGATCTTCGGCGTGGATGACGACATGGGCTCCGTGGTAATCCTTGGCGTGCAGCCAGATCTCATTGCGGCGGGCGATATGCCAGGTCAGTTCGTCATTCTGATAATTGTTGCGGCCGAAGGAGATGCGGACGCCTTCCGGTGTCGTGATCTCCGTGACGGATGCCTTGCTTTCTTTCTTGCGGCGGCCGCTCTTTTTCTTTTTCTGATTGTTTTTCAGATAACCGAGACGGATGAGTTCTTCCTGTATTTCGATGGCTGTGTCGTAATCAGCCAGATCCAGCTGTTCGAGCAGACCTTCAAAGTAACTGATCTCTTCTTCGGTGATCACGATCTGTTCCTGCAGATAGGTCTGTCCTTTCTTCAGCTTGTTGTAACGCTGGTAGGCACGGCGGGCATTGCCTTTGCCGTCAAGCCTCGGATCGAGCGGCACCTCGATATCCTGGTCCGTCTCGTAGTCCTGCAGAAGGATCGAACTGGTGCCTTTGGTGTCATTGACTTGCCAGGTGAACAGCAGATCGCCGTACTTCTTCCATTTCTCACAGTCTCTGGCTTCGTCCAGCTCACTGATGAGACGCGGCAGTTTCTGTTTCAGATGCTTCAGCTGGCGGCTGACGAAATGATTGATATCTCCGCTGACCTGACGGATGCGTTCTTTTTCCTCGCGGCGGAAATAGAGAATGTCAAAGCCTTCAAACAGGGGATAGCAGACATTGTGACCGCAGCTTTTCAGAGGCAGACAATGGAAGACCGGTTCCTGCTTATCAGCAGCGATATATAATGAGTCGGATTCTTCGATTTCCTTCATGATGTCCGCGAAGGTTTCACCGAGACTCATCCGGTATTCGACTTCCTTGGACAGGAAGGGCGAGAAACCGGAAAACTGGGCAGTCAGAGACTTTTGAGGATCGATCGTATGATCGGTGAACGGATTCTTCTTGTTTTGGGAAGGCGTGAGGGGGTATAACGCGCCGGGATGGATGGTGCGGCGGCTGTTTTCAAAAGGCGGGATACGCTTGAGGGCGTCAATGATGCGATTGTCGCTGCTGACCAGAATGACGTTGGCATACTTGCCCATCAGTTCAATGTAAAGGTACAGCGTTTCCTCGTCGCCCAGATTGTTGCGGCGCAGAATATCCATCCGGCACCAGCGGTCGAGTTCCGCCTGCTCGATGGCGGTGATCATGCCGCCTTCAATGTATTTCCGCAGCACCATGACAAAATTGCCTGGCTGATCGGGAACCGGATAGGAACGACTGGTGAAAAGCAGCCGGTTGTATACCGAATGACAGGAGATCAGCAGCTGTTTTTTGCCGCCGGTGCCGTGCGTCTGAAAAAGCAGTTCGGTGCCGGAAACATCCTGGATTTTCTGGATCCGCAATGGCAGAGCCGACCGGATCTGCGGTATGATTTTACTGAGAAGAATGCCGTCAAGAGCCATATGTGTACCTCGTCAGTAAAACATTATAACACCATTGACTCCGACCAACGGTATGTCTATCATTTACTAAAGAGGGTAGAAAATGAAAAAAGGGTTATTGATCGTTGTGAGCGGACCTTCCGGGGTCGGCAAGGGAACTATTCTGAACAAACTGATGGAAGATAAAGAACTGAAACTGGCATATTCCGTCTCCATGACGACAAGGGAAAAGCGTCCGGGAGAAGAGGAGGGTGTCAATTATTACTACGTCTCCAAGGAACAGTTTGAACAGGCAATCGAAAACGGTGAGATGCTCGAGCATGCCGAGTTCGTCGGAAATTATTACGGAACTCCGTTAAAAGAGGTTGAACGCCTGCGCAGCGAGGGATATAATGTGGTGCTCGAGATCGAAGTCCAGGGCTGCCGCCAGGTACAGGAAAAGGTGAAGAACGCCCTGACGATCTTCATCGTTCCGCCGAACATGGAGGAACTGGAGAGAAGGATCCGCGGCCGCAAGACAGAGCCGGAAGAAATCATCCAGCAGCGTCTGGCCAAAGCCGCGACTGAAATGGAGAGCATCGGCCAGTATAAGTATGTCGTCTGCAACGACGATGTCGATCTGGCTGCCGACATCATGCGGGTCATCATCAAACACTACATGAACAAGGAAAACTGAATTAAACCGATAGGAGGCATCCGAAATGGAAAAAGACATCCAACAGATCGACGATGCCTTGATGGCAGCATTTCCCGGGGTACTACCGAACAGACGGAGGAAATCGCCAATTATCTGATCGAACACGATCCGGAATTCACTGCGATGATGGCTGACGACTACTATCTCGCAATATACCTGAGACATAAACACCATGTTCCGGAAATGACCACTTTCTTTCTCAGACACAGAGATCCGAACGGATACATTACCGACGGTGGATCTAAACTGGTCAGCCACGAATACATCATGGATCAGCTCAGAAAGAAACTTGGATAAGGAAGACGGCATGCAAAATTGCCGTCTTTTTTCTTTTCCTGTGCCCGCGTGAAATGAAAAAGGACCGTCCTTTGACGGTCCCTGTATGAAGCAGATTAACGGTTGTAGTATTCAACGATCAGAGCTTCATTGATTTCCTGATTGAGTTCGCTTCTTTCAGGAAGACGTACATATGTGCCTTTTTTGTTTTCCTTGTCAACTTCGACGAATGCCGGTGTGGAAATGGTTGCTTCCAGAGCATCGTTGACAACTGCCAGGTTGCGGTCTCTTTCTCTCAGAGCGATGACGCTGCCCGGTTTGATTTCAGCGGAAGGAATGTCTACCTTCTTGCCGTTGACTTCGATATGTCCGTGGTTGACAAGCTGTCTGGCTGCCGCACGTGTTCTGGCAAAGCCCATGCGGTATACGAGGTTGTCCAGTCTGCTTTCCAGCAGTACCAGGAAGTTGACACCTGCCATACCATCCAGTTTGGATGCCTTGCGGAACAGATTTGCGAACTGACGTTCGTTCAGTCCGTACATGTTGCGGACTCTCTGCTTTTCACGCAGCTGAGTGCCGTAGCCGGAGAGCTTGACTCTCTTTGTCGGGCCATGCTGACCCGGCGCATAAGTTCTTTTCTTGAGTTCTTCACCTGTTTCCAGAACGGAGAAGCTCAGACGTCTGGCTTTTTTCCAGACAGGTCCTGTGTAACGTGCCATGTTTTGTTTCCTCCTAATATAATATAATGGCTGAAAACAATAACAGGTACAGATCACCGGTAAGGGGTGTTGCCGTTAACCTTTTCACCTTATGCAGCAGGTTACTGAGGTACAGCCGCTTGTGCCGGCAACGCCTGAGATACCAGCTCTGTATGCTGCCATCATTTAACGCGATGAAAATTTTACCATTTCCTGTTATGCGCGTCAATGAAAAGGTGAGTGGATTTCTTTTTCAGTAAGATATGTTTCTGTGGTAGAATATCATGGATAAGTGAAAGGGGTCTGCGAGATATGAACGCTTTTTTAAATTTTATCGGTGATACCAAGACAATTATCGCAATCGCTGTGATCATAGCTGCCCTTGTGATCTGGCTCATTATAAACAGAGTTTCCACAAAACGGCTTACCAAAGAACTTGCTGATCAGGAAAATCATTACCGGATGATCAAGAACATCCCGTTATCCCTGAAGATGAACAAGGCCGTGGCCATCAGCCGCGTGGATCTGGATACAGCCGACAAGGTAAATGACGCGCAGGCGGTATTTGACCGGGTACAGGCCGATCTTTCACGAATCTCCGCATCACTTTCCGATGCCGAGAATCATATCGCTGACGGCAAACTGAAGTCAGCCCACGAACTGCTTTCCGCCGTGGACCGCGACATGCGTGTCGTGGAATCGGATGCCAAGGGACTGGAAACCAGACTGGACGGCATCCTCGCCAAGGAAACCGCCCAGCGTCAGCAGGTCACGAACATGAAGAACCGTTTCCGTGCCCTCAAGGCACAGGCGCAGGAAAACGCGACCCGTCTGTCCTTTGCCTGGCCGATGGTGGAACAGAAAGTTTCCGATACTGAGAAGATGTTCTCGACGTTTGAAGAATGGATGTTCTCCAACGACTTTGACAAAGCCAATACGGAACTGGAGAGCATTTCCCGCAGCATCGCGGATCTGGAAGAACTTCTCGATACCATGCCGGGTCTGATCGAAGATGCCCGCGGCGTCATTCCGAAGATGGCTGAACAGCTTCACCACGACTATGCAAAAGCCCGCAAGAACGGCGTCTATCTGAAGCATCTGGAAATTGAAAAGAACCTGACGGTCATGACCGCGGCTCTGAAAGAAGATCTCCGCAAGCTGAAAAGCGGCAGCACCGAAGGTGTCCGCGATCATCTGGAAGACTACAAGACACGCATCAACCAGATGACCCGTTCCGTCAAGAAAGAGACGAAAGCCTGCTATGATGTCGGCGTCCTCGCCAAGGAAACCGAAGAGCTGGCTGCCGAAGTGCAGAAGAATGCCGACTTCGTCAATTCCGTTTATGAAAAGAGTTCCGAGCGTTTCGGCCTCGGTTCTCTGGAAAGTGAACTGAAAGAACTCAATCTGGAGCTTGAACGTCTGAACGGACAGCTGCCGGAACTGCTCGAAAACGTCACCGGCTATCAGGTACCGGCAACCCAGCTGGCCGCCTCGCTGCGCCTGCTGAATACCGACTTCACCAACTGCAACCGTTCCATCAAGGAAATCAGAAACCGTGGCGAAGTTGCCAGCGGTGATGAAGACAGAGCCAGAAAGCAGCTGATCAAACTGCAGATCATCATGAACCAGATGCAGGTCAAGATCAGAAAATACAAACTGCCGAACATTTCCGAAACATATGATGAGGATATGAACAAGGCCGGTGATTACATTCACCGTCTGGAAAACCTGATCAACGAATCGCCGCTGAATATTCAGCTGCTGAATTCCACGCTGCAGGAAGCACTGAATTTCATCTATCAGCTTTACAACAATGTCAACAACGTTGTCGGTACCGTCGTCATGGTCGAAAACACGATCGTCTTCGGCAACCGCTACCGTTCGACATATGCCGATATCGATTCCGAGCTGACCCGTTCCGAACTGAGTTTCCGCAACGGTGAATACACCCAGGCTCTGACAACCGCGATTGCCACGATCGAGAAGATCCATCCGGGCAATTACGAATCAATGATCAAGGAGAATGCGAAGAGTGCCGCGTAGGATCTATTTTGACAATGCCAGCACCACGAATATTCATCCGGAAGTTTTGAAAACCTATGAGGAACTGCTGGAACGATTCTATGTCAACAGTGAGTCACTGTATGACGAAGGCAGTGAAATCAGCCGCATGATGGAAAAGGCCCGGGGAGCGATTGCCGGGCTTTTGGGTGTAAACAT
>JAEEGL016187064.1_pt1 | contig 14612 bp, 16 predicted proteins | sample 9134231 | NCBI WGS metagenome assembly JAEEGL01 (sample SAMN16246548, study PRJNA631951) | gut metagenome | biome: gut microbiome; feature: rumen; material: fiber-attached | host: Bos | place: Iran: Karaj | collected 2018-10 | reverse complement strand
TTTCACAAATACGATGAAACAAATCAACATCAACTTTGATGAAGTATTCAAACAATTGTTCGGAGGCGGATCTGCTGAAGTCAAATTGCTTGATCCTGTTGATGTGCTCAATTGCGGAATAGAAATCAATGTTGCTCTGCCGGGCAAGAATATCAAGAGTATGACGTTGTTGTCAGGTGGTGAACAGGCATTTATTGCTATCGCATTGTACTTTGCCATTATGAAAGTTAACCCGTCACCATTCTGTATTCTGGATGAAATTGAAGCAGCACTTGACGAAGTAAACGTAGATAAATTTGCAGATTACGTCAAGAACTATGCAGATAAGACACAGTTTGTTATAATCACGCACAGACGTGGAACAATGGCTGCTGCAGATACAATTTACGGAGTTACAATGCATGAAAAAGGTATTTCAGACATCCTTTCAATTGATGTTTCTGAAATAGAGGAAAGGTTAGGTCTGAGTTCAAGTGAAATTTATTGAGAAACTTAAGGCTGGATTACAAAAAACAAAAAAGGCTTTGGCCGACGGAATAGAAAACATCTTCAGGGCGTTTGTCAGAATTGACGAAGACTTGTTTGATGAACTTGAGGAGTTGCTTATAACAAGTGATGTCGGAGTTGAGATGACGGAGAAAATCCTGGACAATCTCAGAGACACTTTAAAAGCAAAGAGAATTACTGACGGCCAACAGGCTAAACAAGAATTATTTCAGATATTGCGTGACTGCATAGGCGAAGGCGGAGAGATTTCTTTTGAACCCGGCAAGATGACCGTAATATTGGTCATAGGTGTTAACGGGGTTGGAAAGACTACTTCCATTGCCAAAATCAGTTCAATGCTGAAAGAAGAAAATAAAAAGGTTGTTTTGGCTGCTGCAGATACTTTCAGAGCAGCTGCAGCTGAACAATTGACTATATGGGCTCAAAGAGTCGGTGTCGACATTATTAAAGGAAACGAAGGTTCTGATCCGGCTGCCGTTGTTTACGATGCAGCTTCAGCAGCTAAGAAGCGTCAGGCAGATGTTCTCATAATTGACACAGCAGGAAGACTCCACAATAAGAAGAACCTTATGGATGAACTCGGAAAGATTAACAGAGTCATAGACAGAGAACTTCCGGATTGCGTAAGAGAGACTCTTCTGGTATTGGATGCAACAACAGGTCAGAATGCAGTTATTCAGGCAAAAGAGTTTGAAAATGTTGCCGAGCTCACTGGCATAATACTCACTAAACTTGATGGCACTGCAAAGGGTGGAATAGTTTTCTCAATCAGAGAAGAATTAGGTGTTCCTGTCAAATACATAGGAGTCGGTGAAAAAGTAGACGATTTCCAGAAATTTAACCCTGACGAATTTGTCAGCGCGTTGTTCGGTAACTGATTATGTATGATATTTTAATAGCCACTCACAATAAGAATAAGGCTAGAGAATTCGGACAATTACTTAAAGACACAAAATTTCAGTTCAAAACCTTCATGGATATTGGATATGACAAAGAAATTGTCGAAGATGGAAAAACATTTGAAGAAAATGCTTTGATTAAGGCCAGAGTTGCAGCCAGTATGGGATATATTGGTTTAGCTGATGACTCAGGACTGTGCGTAGATTATTTAAATGGTGCTCCGGGTGTGTATTCTGCAAGATATGCAGGTGAACCATGTGATGATGAAAAAAATAATGACAAGTTACTTGATGCATTAAAAGATGTTCCAAATGAAGAGAGAACCGCAAGATATGTTTGTGTCATAGCTTGCGTAACACCTGAAGGCGAAGAGTTTTGCTGCAAGGGTGTTTGTTCCGGACTGATAATCCGAGAGAGAAGAGGCAAAGGCGGTTTTGGATATGATCCGCTGTTCTTCTTCCCGGAATTTAACAAAACATTTGCTGAAATAAGCCCTGAAGAAAAAAATTCAGTCAGTCACAGAGCAATAGCATTGAAATTGTTCGAATCTGAATTCAAGAGGAGATTAAACATTATATGATTACCGGTAAGCAAAGAGCTTTTCTGAGAGGGAAAGCGAATGGACTTGAGACAATTTTTCAAATTGGCAAGGGCGGAATAAACGAAAACATGCTGAAGCAGATTGAAGACGCACTTGAAGCAAGAGAATTGGTAAAAGGAAGAGTTCTCGAAAACAGTGGTCTTTCTGCCAGAGAAACAGGCGATGAAATAGCCGAAAAAATAGGAGCAGATTGTGTTTGTGCAATTGGTTCAAGATTTACATTATATAAAGAATCCCAAAAGCATAAACAATACAGTCTCATGATAAAGACACTGTGAGAGTAGGTATATTCGGTGGCACGTTTGCTCCGATTCACAATGGCCATGTGAATGCGGCGCACAATTTCATCAAAGAGTGCCGCTTGGACAAGTTGTATGTTATTCCGGCCGGAAAGCCGCCGCACAAAACACCGTCAGATCAGTTTACTCCTCAGCAGAGACTGGAGATGACAAAAGCGGCTTTTCCAAAAGATGATGAAGCCAATTCAAAAATTGAAATTTCAGATTTCGAAATAAACAGACAAGAAAAAAGCTACACATATTACACATTAAAAGAGTTTTCAAACGAAAGCGACAGCTTGTTCTTATTATGCGGCACAGATATGTTCATGTCATTTGATGAATGGTACAAGTTTGAAGAACTTTTCAAGATGTGCACATTGTGCTTAGTATTGAGAAATGACTCGGATTTAAAACAAATCCAGAACATTTATTCAAAAAAAGAAGAATTTGAAAACAAATATAAAGCGAATATACTGATACTGAAAAGCGATCCATATGAAATATCTTCAACTGAAATACGAAACATGATTTCAGAAGGAAAGGACATAAGCAAATTCGTACCAAGAGGAGTTTGTGAATACATTAAGAATGCTTATGGAAGATGAAAGAAATCAGGTATTATCTTATCTGAAAAACGAAATTAAAAAATACGAAACAGAATCCAGATATCTTCATTCTTACAGCGTATATGAAGAAGCAACCAAGTTGTCCCAGCTGTTCTGTATGAATGATGAAGATTCATTTGCACTTAAAAAAGCTGCTATCATTCATGACATAACAAAAGATTTCAGCGGAGAAGAACAATTGAAGCTTTGTGATAAATACGGCATTAAGACAAACAAAAAGCCAAGCGATCCTATGCCTATTATGCATCAGGATACAGGGTGTCTGTTTGCACGCGAAGTATTTGGAAATGAGATCGTAGATGACAAAGTATTTTCAGCTGTTGGGTGTCATACTACAGGAAAGTTAGGAATGAACCTTATAGACAAGCTTTTGTATTTGGCAGACTTTATAGAGCCAAAAAGAGAGCATGCCAGCTGTAAAGAATTGAGACAGTTTTTTTACGATAGGTGTAAAGAAGTTAAAAATACTGAAGAACTTTTAAAGATATTGGATGAATCAATCTTGTTCAGTTTGCAGAGCACGTTGAATCATCTGACGCAAAGAAAAAGAGAAATAGATGACAGAATAATTCCACTTTGGAATTCATTAATTAATTCGGAGGAATAAAAAATGGCAAGAGCAAGCACAGCAACAGTATTGAAGGTAGTTATAATATTATTGGCAGTACTAATAGTCGCATTGGTAGTATTTGCAGTGGTAGATTCAATACTATCAAAAGGCGTAAACAAACCCGTATATAACATTATGATTTTGGGTGTTGATGATGTTTCATCAAGTACCGATGTAATGATGTTGGTTCAAGTTGATGAAAATAAAGGTACGTTGAATATCCTTCAACTGCCAAGAGATACATATATTAACAAAACAGTTGGCGGTTATTCTAATATAAGCAAAGCAAATTCAATGTATGCTGCTTCACTTAGTTATTATAAGAACACCGTAGGACAGGGCAACAACCAGGCAAGGACATCTGCACTCGGCGATGTCTCAAAGAAATTGTCGGATGGTTTGAGTGTACCGATAGACTTTTACGTGCTTGTTGACACAGATGCATTTGTATACATCGTAGACAAAGTAGGCGGAATAGAATATAACGTTCCTGAAGATATGGATTACGATGATGATGTTCAGGATTTACACATTCACTTAAAAGCCGGAAAACAAAAACTGAACGGCGACATGGCAGAACAATTAATCAGATACAGAACCGGTTACACCAAGGGCGATCTTGACAGAATTGATTTAAGAGCTAACTTCTTGAACGAAATGATTAAACAGGTTATGAAAAATATTCCTCAGGATTCCCTCGTTTCAATTGCTACAGAACTCTATAGTTCAGTTGTTACAAATGCAAAAGTAGGCGAAATTGTTGATATGATTAAGTCTATGTATGGCGTTGATTCTTCGAAGGTCAACATAAAGACAATATCTGGTTCACCTGTTCAGGATCCTGATACAAAGTTATGGGGATACTATGTTTTGAACAAGAAGAATGCACTTGAAGATGTAAATAAATATCTAAATCCGGGAAAAGCTTTAGAAGCAGACAATTTTGACAAAAATGGATTCTTTACTTCAACAGAAAGTGAAGAAGAATACATAAACGATTATTATAAATCTTGAGGTTAATATGGCAGAAGAAAAGAAAAATGTATTGCCTTCATTGGCAAATGCTGATGCTGATACATTAGTAAAAGCAATAGTTGAAGAATTAGATGAGATGAAAGCACAGGATATCAAGTTGATTACAGTTTCAGATAAAACTGTTGTAACAGATTATCTTGTTATTTGCACCGGAAACTCATCAACACAAATAAAATCTATTTCAGGAAGACTTGAGATGAAACTCAAAGAGAGAGAACTCAGCCCTCTCAATATTGATGGTTTTGCTGAAGGAACTTGGGTAGTAATGGATTATGCTCATGTTATGGTACATATATTCCACAAGGACATGAGAGAATTCTATAAATTGGAAAAACTCTGGAGCGGAGCAAGTGAAGTTACTCTCAACTCCGGAAAAGAGGCCGACTAATGACATACGATTTTAAAGAAATTGAGCCTAAATGGCAAAAGATATGGGAAGAAAAAAAGGCATTTGAAACCAAAAATGATTTCACATTGCCTAAGTTCTACAGTCTTGTAGAATTTCCATATCCATCGGGCGTTGGTCTTCACATCGGTCACCCGCGTCCGTACACTGCTATGGATATAGTCTCAAGAAAGAGAAGAATGCAGGGATACAATGTATTGTTTCCGATTGGTTGGGACGCATTCGGCTTGCCGACTGAAAACTATGCAATAAAAAACCACATTCATCCATCCATAGTTACAAAGAATAATATTGAGCACTTCACAAAACAATTGAAGATGCTCGGATTCAGCTTCGACTGGTCTAAAGAAATTAATACATCTGACCCTGATTATTACAGATGGACACAGTGGATTTTCCTCCAGTTCTTTAAAGCAGGATTGGCTTACAAAAAGGAAATGAGTGTAAACTTCTGTACTTCATGTAAAGTTGTTCTTGCAAATGAAGAAGTCGTTGATGGCAGATGCGAGAGATGCGGCGGAGAAGTTGTACACAAAGTCAAGAGTCAGTGGATGCTCAAAATAACTGAATATGCAGACAAATTGATAGATGGATTAAAAGATCTGGACTTCATTGAAAGAGTAAAGACCCAGGAAATTAACTGGATTGGAAGATCTTATGGCGCTGAAATCAATTTTGGAACCACAGCAGGCGATGACTTGCTTGTTTACACTACTAGACCTGATACCATATTCGGCGTAACATACATGGTTATGGCACCCGAACATGCTCTCATTGAAAAATGGAAGGACAAATTGAGCAACTATTCTGAGATTATGGCATATAAAGAAGAAGCTCAGAAGAAATCCGACTTTGAAAGAGCAGAAATCGTAAAAGAAAAAACAGGTGTAAAACTTGAAGGTGTAGCTGCTGTTAACCCGGCTAACGGAAAAGAGATACCAATATTCGTTTCTGACTATGTTTTGTCAACTTACGGTTCAGGCGCAATCATGGCAGTTCCTGCTCACGATTCAAGAGACTGGGATTTTGCCAAAGCATTCAATATGCCTATAATCGAAGTTGTTGCAGGCGGAAATGTTGAAGAAGAAGCATTCACGGATGTTGCAACAGGAAAACTAGTCAATTCAGATTTCCTCAACGGACTTGAAGTCAGTGAAGCAAAAGAAAAAATCACAGAATGGCTCACTCAAAAGGGAATAGGACATAAGAAGACAAACTATAAACTTCGTGACTGGGTATTCTCCAGACAGAGATATTGGGGCGAACCCGTACCGCTTGTAAATTGTGAAAAGTGCGGATGGGTAGCTATCCCTGAAGATCAATTGCCTCTTACTTTGCCGGATATAAAAGATTTTGAACCTACAGATAATGGTGAATCGCCTCTTGCCAAAGCTACAGACTGGATTAACACAACATGTCCATGCTGCGGCGGAAAGGCTAAGAGAGAAACAGATACAATGCCTAACTGGGCAGGAAGTTCATGGTATTTCTTGAGATATTGTGATCCTAAATGCACAACAGGTATAGCAGATCCTAAGGCACTTGATTATTGGATGCCTGTCGACTGGTACAATGGCGGAATGGAACATGTTACATTGCACTTGCTCTATTCCAGATTCTGGGCATTGTTCTTAAATGACATAAATGTAATTCATTGCGGAGAACCATATAAAAAGCGTACTGCTCACGGTATGATTTTGGGTGAAGACGGAGAAAAGATGTCCAAATCCAAAGGCAATACTGTCGATCCATTAGATATAGTAGATCAATATGGCGCAGACACATTGAGAACATATGAGATGTTTATAGGTGACTTTGAAAAAGCAGCACCTTGGTCTCAATCATCTATTAAGGGATGCAAGAGATTCTTGGATAAAGTCTGGGGACTCATGTTTATTGCTAAAGGAACTGGAGTCACACCTAAACTCGAAGCTTCTTTCCACAAGACAATTAAGAAGGTTTCAGAAGATATTGAATCAATGAAATTCAATACCGCTATTGCTACACTCATGACGTTGACCAATGAAATATATGAAGTTGGAAGTCTGACAACAGATGAATTGAAGACATTGGTTACATTGTTGTGTCCTTTCGCTCCTCACATAAGTGAAGAGATTTGGGAGAGACTTGACGGAAAGGGCTTGTGCTCTTTGACCAAGTGGCCTGAATATGATGAGAGCAAAACAGTTGAACAAAGTGTCACAATCGGTGTACAGGTACTTGGAAAGATGAAAGATACTGTTCAGATTCCATTTGATGCCGATGAAGAAACTGCACTCAATGAAGCAATGAAGTCTTCAAGAGTTGCACAGGCTGTTGAAGGAAAGACAATAGTGAAGAAAATTTATGTCAAAAATAGAATTCTAAATATCATTATTAAATAAAATGCACTTTTTTTATTATAAAAGTGACTAATTATATTGTTGACAAAGGAAAACACGATATGTATAATATACAATGCTGTGTTTTGGCGCAGTGCGTGTTAAAGGTATTTTTCAAATGAATGTTGACTTAACCAGATTGCTTACCGGTTCAACGAAAGGCATTGAATTTGAATTAAATCTGACACAAGAAGATTGTGTTCAATTAACAAAAGATTTTCCCGAAACCAAGTTCGACTTTCCTATTGTATTAAAAGGAAAAGTGAGTTTGTGTGATGATGGATCTTATGATGTTGAATGTAATTCTGATGTAGGTTTTTCAGAACCGTGCGCCAGATGTGCTACACCAGCACACGCAGTACTCAATATTTGTATTGAGACAAAAGCAATCAGAGGCATGAAAGCCGATGATGAAGAAGATTGTCTTTATATAAAGAACAGAGAATTAGATATTATTACTCCATTCTTTGAGCAAGTTGTACTTGAATACCCACAATATGGTATTCTTTGTAAAGAGGATTGCAAGGGTTTGTGTCCTGTTTGCGGCGTTGATTTGAATACAAAGAGCTGTAATTGTAACAAAAAGATCGTTGACCCGCGTCTCGCAAAATTGAGCGAATTGCTCAAAGAAGAAAACGATTAACACTTGAATAAAACGAGGAGGTCTATATGGCTGTACCAAAAAGGAAAGTCTCAAAAGCCAGAAGAGACAAAAGACGTTCAAACGTATGGAAACTTGAACTTCCCGGAATGACTAAGTGCCCAAAATGTGGCGAATACAATCTCGCTCACAGAGTATGTAAGTCATGCGGAACATATGATGGAAAAGAAGTTATTTCCGTAGCTGACAAATCTGAAAAGAAAGACTAATTGCAATTGGCGGCAGGTAAATATTACCTGTCGCAATTGTTATCTTTCGGCCAAATATGTTATAATAAACATTTGGTAGAAATATATCTTCTTTTGGGGATGGATATGGTAAGTATTGAAAGTGTAGAAAAACTGTCATATGCAGATAAGGCCGGAATCAAAGCCGGCGATAAACTCATATCCATAAACGGAAAAGAAATAAAAGATGTTTTAGATTATCGTTACTATATTTGTGAAAAGCTTTTGACACTTCAAATATGCAGAGATAGTGAAATACTTGACTTTAAAATAAAGAAGCGTGATGAATACGACGATATTGGTCTTGAATTTGATACATTCCTGATGGATAAGAAAAGAACGTGTGCCAATAAATGTGTGTTTTGTTTTATTGACCAGAATCCAAAAGGTATGCGAGAAACCATATACTTTAAAGATGATGATACAAGATTGTCATTTTTACAGGGCAATTATGTCACATTGACAAACCTGTCAGATCGGGATATTCAAAGAATAATTGACATGAAAATGACACCGGTAAATATTTCCGTTCACACAACAAATCCTGAATTGAGAGTAATGATGCTCAATAACAAGAATGCAGGCAATTCTCTCAGATTCTTAAAGACGCTGGATGAAGGCGGAATAAAAATGAATTGCCAGATAGTTCTGTGCAAAGGAATCAATGACGGAATTGAACTTGAAAGAACACTCGTGGATTTGTCTCAATATAGTAATGTAGAGAGTATAGCTATAGTTCCGGCGGGATTGACTGCACATAGAGAAAATCTTTATCATCTGGAACCATTCAGCCAGCAGGAAGCCGGACAGGTAATAGATCTAGTTGAAATGTATTCAACTATGTTCCGAAAGGAAAGAGGAGTAGGGCTTGCCTATTGCTCTGATGAGTTTTATATAACAGCAAAAAGACCAATGCCTGATGAATCGAGTTACGATGGATATCCGCAGATTGAAAACGGCGTAGGTATGATAACTTCATTCACAAATGAATTTGAGGATGAATTAAAATATATTAATGAATATGATAAACAAAGAGAAGTTTCTGTGGCAACAGGATATGCTGCTTATGACTGCATCAAAAAACTGTGCGAGGAAGTTGAAAACAAATTCAGTAATGTTAAAATTCATGTTTACAGAATCAAGAACAACTTCTTTGGCGAACAGGTAACAGTTGCCGGACTTGTCACAGGAAAAGATTTGACAGAACAGCTAAAAGGTAAGCCTTTGGGCGAAGTATTGCTTATACCTTCAGTAATGCTGAGGCACGAAGGAGATTTATTCTTGTGCGGAATGAGTTTAACAGAAGCCGAAAACATACTAGATATAAAGATTGAAACAAATGGTCCAAGCGGTGGAGATTTGCTTTACGGCCTCTTGGGAATGTGAGGAAAAAATGTCAGATATTACAGTAGCAATTGTCGGGCGTGCAAATGTTGGCAAGAGCACTCTTTTCAATAAAATATGCGGCGAGAGAGTCTCTATAGTTGAGGATACTCCCGGTGTCACAAGAGACAGAGTATATTACGAAACCGAGTGGAATGGTAAATCTATAACTCTTATCGACACAGGCGGCTTTGAACCCAAAACAGATGAACCGATGTATGTTAAGATGAGAGATCAGATATATATCGCAATAGAAACAGCTGATGTAATAGTTTTTCTTTGTGATGTTACAGTTGGTCTGACTCCTGATGACAGAGATATAGGACAAATGCTCAAAAAGAGCAAAAAGCCCGTTATAGTAACTGTTAACAAAGTGGATTCAATTGGTGAAAAACCATTAGCTTATTATGAATTCTACGAATTGGGATTTGATGGAGATCCTATAGCTGTTTCATCAATTTCTGGAACTGGTACAGGAGACTTGCTCGACGAAATAGTCAATCTTGCACCTGAAAAGGAGTTTGAAGAAGATTATGGCGACGCAGTTAAAGTTGCAGTAATAGGAAAACCAAACAGTGGAAAAAGTTCTCTTGTAAACAAAGTTCTGGGTGAGGACAGAATGATTGTCTCGGAAGTTGCCGGAACAACAAGAGATGCAGTTAATACAAAGTTAACTAATGAATACGGCAACTATGTCTTTATAGACACAGCAGGTATGAGACGCCAGGCAAAAGTTGAAGATAGAATAGAAAAATTCAGCGTGCTGAGAGCTAAGAGTGCTGTTGAAAACGCAGACGTATGCCTCATAATGATAGACGGAAGCATAGGCATAACTGAACAGGATGAAAAAATAGCGGGAATAGCTCATGAAGCAGGAAAAGGGTCAATAATTGTTGTCAACAAGTGGGATATAGTTGAAAAAGATGACTCTACTACAAGAAAGTTTTCTGCGTCAATAAAACAAGCACTTGCTTTTATGGATTATGCACCGATACAATTCATCTCGGCAAAAACAGGACAGAGAGTAGATAAGCTGTTTCCAATGATTAACTCAGTAGCTGAAAATTGCAGCAAGAGAGTTACTACAGGAACTTTGAATGATGTCTTAAACGAAGCAGTTACAAGAGTCCAACCTCCCACAGACAGAGGCAAGAGATTGAAAATCTTCTATATGACTCAGACAAGCAGCAATCCTCCTACATTTGTTATTTTCTGCAACAACGCTGAGCTGTTCCATTTCTCTTATCAGAGATATATAGAGAATAAGTTGAGAGAAGTGTTTGGATTTGAAGGAACACCGATTAAACTAATCATTCGTGAACGTGGGGAAGATGTAAAGTGAGCATATTGGTACTTATACAATCCGGATTTTTTGGATTGTCAGGAACCGTTTCAATGTATATTGTCGGAGCAGTGTTGACTGTAATCCTAGCATATTTGATAGGAAGCCTTAACTTTTCCAGATCATTTGCAAAGAGGCTGGATTGCAAAACCGACGTATTTGAATTAAATAATAAAGCAGGAACAAAAGGGGTAGTGATACCACTGCTTTTGGATTTTTTCAAAGGTATATTGTGTGCAACTTGGGGTTTGTTTGCAATGCCCGGCAGCGGTTTCGTTATTTTGGCAGGAATCTTCTGTATTCTAGGACACAATTTTCCCGTTTTCTACAAGTTCAAGTCAAATGGCAATGCGGGTGGTTTTTCCACATTTGCTGGAATGATGCTCGTGATAAATCCATTAATGGCAGTGATTTCTATTATTGCCGGATTGATTTTGTTCTTCGTCACAAGATATCCGACTTCCTTTGTATTGCTTTCATCAGTCATTTTTCCGATTCTTTCAGACAGATTTCCTCTTTGGAAATTCACAGCTGAAAACGTTGAAGAGAAAGCAAATTTTGTATATTCAATTAATGTGGTTTTAAGTTGGGCATTTCCGTTTGTTTTGATGCTTTTGGTCTTGGTTTTCTACGGAATTTCAATTGGTAGAATGGTAAGAGGAAAAGAAGAAAAACTCGTTTTCGGGAATAAAAAGTAGTAACTTAAAAAAGTACTTGCTATTTTATTTAATGTGTGATACTATACTATGGCAATCGTTGATTTTTTACGGGAATAGGTGCCCTCTCAGGCCGAAACCATAGGAAATCTGATATAAATATTATATCGAGGGAGGTAGACTAAATGGCAAACATTAAATCAGCTAAAAAGCGTGTTGTCGTAAGTGAAAAGAAAGCTCTTCAGAACAAAATGTTCAAAAGCGCTATGAAGACAACTATCAAAGCTTTTGAAGCAGCAGTAGAAGCTGGAGATAAAGAAGCAGCAGCTGCAGCATATACAAAAGCAGTTAAGAAAGTCGACCAGGCCGTTTCCCACGGAATTCTTAAGAAGAACACCGCATCAAGAAAAAAGAGCAGATTTACCCGTATGCTCAACGGCTTGAACTAATATAAGTTCTATCGACTGATACCCGCAGAAATGCGGGTTTTTATTTTTCTCCAAAACATCTTGACAAGTTGTTTCATTATATATATAATGATTACAAACATTTGAATAATCGTTCAAGTGTTCAATAGAAAACGAGGGTACACTTATGAAAAAAACTTACAATATTGATGTTGATTGCGCAAATTGTGCAGAGAAGATGCAGGAGGCAGCTAAGAAAACGCCGGGTGTCAAAGATGCAGTTGTCAGTTTTATGACACTTAAAATGAAGGTTGAATTCGAAGATGGTGCTGATATCGATGCTGTAATGGCAGAAGTCAGAAAGAACTGCAAAAAAGTTGAATCAGATTGCGAAGTTTTTCTTAAATAATAGATTATTTCAGAGGCAAAAAATGAATAAGAAACAAAAAAAGCTTCTGATAAGAATCATTGTTGCAACTGTTTGTGTTGTGTTGCTGATGATATTCTCCAGATTCATAGAACAATGGTATCTAAAACTTGCCTTGTATATGATTCCTTATGTTATCAGCGGATATGATGTCATTATTAAGGCATGTAAGGGAATAGCTAACAAACAGGTGTTTGATGAACATTTTCTTATGACAATAGCAACAATCGGAGCTATCGGAGTAGGAATATATAACGCTGTAAATGGCGGGGATGATGATTATCTGGAAGCAGTGGCAGTAATGCTGCTATATCAGGTTGGAGAGTTATTCCAGAGCTATGCGGTCGGAAAATCCAGAAAGAACATAAGCCAATTAATGGACATACGACCGGATTATGCTAACATAGAAGTCGATGGTCAAATAGAAAAAGTTGATCCTTCCGATGTTGAGATTGGAAGCATAATCATAGTAAATCCTGGTGAAAAAGTACCATTAGATGGTTATGTTGTAGAAGGAAAATCAACGCTTAATACTTCAGCTTTGACAGGCGAAAGTATTCCTAGAGAAGTTGATTTGAATAGCGAAGTTCTGAGCGGATGCATCAATATTTCAGGTGTTTTAAAGATTAAGACAACCAAGGACTTTGATGAATCTACAGCATCCAAAATATTGGATCTTGTCGAAAATGCAGCTTCAAGAAAATCCAAGTCAGAAAACTTCATATCTAAATTTGCTCATTACTATACTCCTATAGTATGTTTTTCAGCCTTAGCTTTGGCAATATTACCTCCTGTTGTTCTTGCAATAACGGGAAGTGATCCAAGTATAGCTACATGGATTTACAGAGCATGCACATTCCTTGTTATAAGCTGTCCTTGTGCGGTTGTAATCAGTATTCCTCTCAGTTTCTTTGCCGGACTCGGCGGAGCAAGCAGTCAGGGTATACTTATTAAAGGTTCCAACTATCTTGAAACATTATCAAAAGTCAAATATTTGGTTTTTGATAAAACGGGAACTATTACAAAAGGCAATTTTGTTGTTGTTGATGTTCATCACAACACAATAACAAAGGAAGAGATGTTGTATTACGCAGCCCACATTGAAGCTCCTTCTTCTCATCCTATAAGTCAAAGCCTGAAAAAAGCATATGGCAAAAAAGTAGATATTAATCTATTAAGTGATGTTGAAGAAATCAGCGGCCATGGCATAAAAGGAAAAGTTGACGGAGTAGATGTTGCAGCAGGTAACTCTAAATTGATGAAAATGCTGAACATCGACTATATAGATTGTCACCATCCGGGTACAATAGTACATGTCGCTGTCAACAATGAATATGTTGGACATATCGTTATTTCCGATGAGATAAAGCAAGAGTCTAAAGAAGCCATGAAGTCGTTAAAATCAATCGGAATAAAAAAGACGATTATGCTTACGGGAGATGACGAAAAGATTGCAAAATCAGTGTCTGAACAAGTGGGAATTGATGAGTATCACGCAGGACTTCTTCCATCTGACAAAGTCAGCATGATAGAAAGCGTCATAAATGGCAAAAATTCAAGCGAAAAAGTTGCATTTGTAGGCGACGGCATAAATGATGCCCCGGTACTTTCCAGAGCAGACATAGGAATTGCAATGGGAGCTATGGGATCAGACGCGGCTATAGAGGCAGCTGATGTAGTACTCATGGATGATAATCCAAAGAATATTTCAAAAGCTATCAAGATATCTAAAAAGTGTCTTAGAATAGTGTATGAGAATATTATCTTTGCTCTGGGCATTAAATTTATTTGCCTCATACTTGGTGCATTTGGTATTGCAAATATGTGGATTGCGATTATCGCAGATGTTGGCGTTATGATAATAGCTGTTCTGAATGCAATAAGAGCACTGCTTGTCAAAAAACTATGATAAGGAATGGATTATGGAAGAAATAAACAATAGAATAATGTCACTTAATAGCGAACAAATAGATGATTTGGCAGATTTGTTTAAAATCTTCGGAGATCAGACCAGAATAAAAATAATGATGGTTTTGTCTGAAAAAGAATCATGTGTTAACAATATATCCGAATCGCTGAACATGACAATTTCCGCAGTCTCACATCAATTGCGAATTCTTAAGCAATTCAGGCTTGTCAAGAGCAGAAGAGATGGCAAGATG
>JAEEGL014295510.1_pt1 | contig 14612 bp, 16 predicted proteins | sample 9134231 | NCBI WGS metagenome assembly JAEEGL01 (sample SAMN16246548, study PRJNA631951) | gut metagenome | biome: gut microbiome; feature: rumen; material: fiber-attached | host: Bos | place: Iran: Karaj | collected 2018-10 | reverse complement strand
TCTGTCCTCACGGCTTATGCACGTGCCATCTACCGTCTCTCTCAGAAGGGAGACTACGGCTGCAAAACAGTTTTCGATATCGCACCCGCACTCCTCTCACCTTTGTCAGGCGAGGATCTGAGAGCTCACTTGCTGTAATCCCGAAAATATGGAGCTCGGCGTCCGCAAACTTTGCTCCGTGTAAAGAGTTTGACGGGCGGCCGATATACAAAAGAGTTGACTATAAAGATGACCCCGGAAGATATGTCTTACTTCCGGGGTCGCTCTATTTATGATTGTTTTTTGGATGCTCAACTCACCGTTCGGCAAAATCCAACTTCATATCCAACATTTTGGGCTGAAAAACTTGGACAAAATGTTGGAATTCGGCAAAATCCAACTTTAAATCCAACATTTCCGGGCAAAAAACTTGGACAAAATGTTGGAATTCGACGAATCCAACTTCATGTCCAACATTTCTTGGGAAAAAAGTTGAACAAAAAGTTGTACATCGAAAAAACTTTGTTAATGCTCGACTTTTCGACCGACTTTTCGAGGCAAAAAACTAGAGCATTGAGTCGAGCATTGGCTGAAAACCGACTTCGTGACCGACTTTTCGAGGCTGAAAACTCGAGCATTGAGTCGAGCATTAGAAAACGCCTACGGAAAACCGCAGTTTTCAACCACTTCAAGGCCTCCGCCTGCACCCCATCACAACACCGCAGTATTATGCTTCTTCGAGACCTCAGCCTGCTGCGAAAGCTGGTACTTATCGAAAAGCTTCACGTACATGAGCGGGACCGCGCCTACGATCGCCGCACTGGCCTGGATGCCGTTGGGGATCACTGAGCCAAGAGCAGCCGTGACGCCGTACATAAAAGGCAGTGATTCAAAAGCGAAGTAGCCGGCGAGCATGATGACCTCAGCTGCAAAAGAAGCAGAAAGCTTTCTTGCAAGCGATACCTTTCCTTCACTGTTCCTCTTAAGCAAAAGGCCGGCAACAAGTCCCATTATTCCTTTGATCAGGAATGTTGCAACCGCATATTGCGGATATCCCGCCATCAGGTCTGCCAGCGTCGAACCGATTGCTGCGGGTACCAGCGCGAATGGTCCCAGGATATATGAACTTACCAGGATCATGAGGTCGCCGAGATTAATGTGACCTATGGCCGTCGGTATGTGCAGTTCGGTCCCGATAAATATCAATGCCGCAAGTACGCCTGCGTATGCGGTCTTTTTTAATGTGTTTCTGTTCTTTTCTTTATTGCTCATATTGAGTTCTCCTTTTATAAAAATTTATAGCATTGCGTGATCCAGATACTGGTAACGCATTTTTTCTTCATCGTGAATATAAGTGTTACAGTGCGGCCTGGCTTCATACACAAGTTGTCCGTCGCGGTAGACAATGAGCTGATTCTGCGGCACTTCCTCCCAGTCTGAACCGTCAAGCGGATGGGTCGAGAAGACCACCGCGCCGGGTCTGGAAAGCCTGTACATCGTTCCGGGCTCATTCTTGTGGACATACATGTAATCGCCGTCGTACAAGAGAAAGTTAAGTTTGTTGCCGGGTGTGAGCTTAAGCACGATCTCATTTATGAAATTGATCTTTCTGGCATCGTCAAAGCCGGTAAGTATCAGTCTGTTGATCCACTCAACGATGTAGTACAGGACTCTCTCGCTGTCAGTTGATCCTTCCTGGACATAAAGATACGGACTGAGCACTGCAGATTCAAAGATGGTTCCGTTATGCACAAATACCCATTTCTTTCCTGAGGAATCGCTGAGCACAAACGGATGCGTATTGCCGAAGCTTACATCACCTACGGTCGCTTTTCTGATATGGGCCATACATCGTGATGTCTCGATCTTTCCGGTAAGCCTGTTCTTGAGGTACTTGCTGTCAACGGCACGCACCGGCTCTTTCTCGACCGATACCAGACCATCGTCAAGCAGAGCCAGCCCCCATCCGTTATGGTGTTCGACACTGTGCTTGTAAAAGGCATCCAGATATTCGTTTACACGGATCTTTCTGTCAGCTGATACCCCAAAAAGCTCGCACATTTTCCAGATACTCCTTATCAGACTCGGATAATTGACTTACCGCCAGCTCGAAAAGATATGTAGCCCAAACTGAAGCTTTCTTTCCATATACCTCAGCATCAAAGCCTTCAACCTCAACCGCTTCCACAGCCTGCTGTACTTTATCAGCAGAATCTATCGATGACAATTCTTTTTCGAGCTTTAAAAGATTCCTGTCAGAATAGACTATTCCCTTAAGAAGTGCGACATAACCGAGGGCGCGGTCCAAAGGAACGCTGTCCGCAACACGTATCTCAATCTATTTCTTCACGCGGAAATGGAAGAATCCCATTGAGATGAAGTGTTCGATGAGCCTTTGCTTACGGGATGCGTCAAGATTGTTTTCCGATATTAGCCCGTTCTCGAAAATATCTTCCGCCGTGTCCGCTCCCACATCCACAGTCTCACCATTATCGGTAAGGAGGATCAGGGGCGTGTGGTAAATAGTATCGGCAACGGAATCGTATCCGAATCCGGGCTCAAAAGATCCGGGATAGAAGCCCGTTCTTGCGCTGTCGAGATCATCCCACTCCTGGATCCTGAAAAGATGCGGTTTGCCGGGATTGTCTTTTAGTGTCGAATCCGGACAGGTCTTATTTTCCATTGCGATCATGAGGATCGGCGATATCTTCTGAAGGATATTGAGTTTACGCACCAGATCTTCCTCGGACCTGAAATCCACGGACACCTGAGTCGAAGCAGAAGCTCTCATCATGTATTTGCCGTATTTTCCCGAATTCCTGAAATATGCGTCCATAAACTTGTATCTCTTCTTCGGTGACAACGTGATCTCATCAGGATCGATCACGCCTTTTTCAACAAGAGGAAGATTCCCTTTAGTCTCAAAGTGATAGCCACGGGATCTTAACACCGGAGTCCAGAGATCGATGAATTCTTTATAGACACTGCTTATGACATCTATATCAGAATACGGATCGATGCTTATCTCAAACTGGCACGCAGGTTCTAACGTTATGGAATATCCCTCCGTAATGTAACCGACAGGATACCCGTCCATATATATGATCTTTGCATGCAGGATCTCAGCCATCTTCTCGAGCAGGAAAGATACCTCATGGAATCCTATCTGTTCTCCTTTATCGTTTATGACAAAATGCTCGATCTCAAGACCCAAGCCCTGACTGTCGGATTCGCCCTTGCGGATATAGTTCTTAATATCGTCTTTTATGCTCATGATCTTTCCTCCCCTTCAAGAACCTTTCTTACGTCTTTCTGTGCTTTTTGGACATCCAAATGCCTATCTCCTGGATAAGCATTACCATGATGATGAGAAGAGTTACCGTGGTCCAAAGCACATCCTTCTGATACCTGTAGTAGCCGTACTGGAGAGCAATGGCACCAAGTCCGCCGCCTCCGATAACACCTGCCATCGCCGAATACCCCAGAACTGTTGCGACATTGATAGCGCCGCCCTGAAGAAGCGAAGGCGTTGCTTCGGGAATAATGAAATGGATTATCGTATATAGCGGCGAAGCGCCCATCGAAGACGCAGCTTCGATTATTCCCGGCTGAACCTCGTTAAGAGATGATTCGACCATCCTCGCGACGATCGGTATCGCGCCGATTGTCAGCGGCACGATCGCCGCTGTCGTTCCTATTGACTGTCCGACCAGGAATCTTGTGAACGGGATCAGCAATACCAGAAGGATAAGGAACGGCAGTGACCTCGCGATATTGATTATGGCTCCGAGCACAAAGTTGACCGGACGGTTCTCGAGCAGGCGGCCTCTTGAAGTCGAATACAACAACACTCCTAAGGGCATGCCGATTATGTAAGAGAAAAGCGACGCGAAAAACGTCATTACGAACGTCTCCCATACGCCTGTGATGATCGCGTCTTTTATGTAATCACTCATTTATGGTCACCTCCGATACTGCAAGCCCGCCGTCTTTAAAGAAGTCAATAACGGTCCGCCTTTCTCTTTCAGATGAAGGGAGTTCCAGGATCATCTGGCCGTAGCCGATCCCGCCGACACTCTTTGTATTTGCGCTAAGGATGTTCACCTTGAGCCCCGTTTTTTCGACGAGGTTCGCGATGAACGGCACATTCGATTGTGTACCGTCGAAAACTATCCTCACCAAAGATCCCGAATCACCGGACGGATCGAACGGATTAGCCGGGAAAACGAGTTTTTTTGCAGCCTTTGACTGCGGGTTCGAAAATACTTCCTTTACATCGCCGATCTCCGCAAGATTTCCGTCGTCGATGATCGCAACGCGGTCACAGATCTTCTCAACGACACTCATCTCATGTGTGATGATCACGATCGTGAGTTTTCTTTCCTCATTGATCTTCTTCAGAAGGTCCAATATCTCGCCCGTGATCTTCGGATCCAAAGCACTCGTAGCCTCATCGCATAACAGGACCTTGGGATCGGCAGCAAGCGCTCTTGCAATAGCAACTCTCTGCTTCTGGCCGCCGGAAAGTCTGGCGGGATACTGATTCGCCTTATCAAGAAGGCCTACGATCTCAAGCATCTGTCTTGCCTTCTCGCGTCTTTGGGCACGCGGTGTTCCGATGATCTTCAATGACTGTTCGACATTCTGTATGACGGTACGCTGATTGATGAGGTTAAAGCCCTGGAAGATCATGGATATCGAATGGCGCACTTCACGCAATTCTTTAGGCTTTAATTCCGCGAGGTTTCTTCCGTAGAAACTGACAGATCCCGAAGAGATTTCCTCAAGTCTGTTGAGCGTTCTTACGAGCGTGGATTTGCCCGCACCGCTCATGCCGATGATGCCGAAGATCTCACCCTCTTCGATGGTAAGGCTGACATCCTTGAGCGCCGTGAATTCCTTTCCGTCGTTCTTATATGTCTTGTATACGTTTTGAAGCTCAAATACGTTTTCCATCAATCAAATAATCCTTTACTCAAATATCTGTCCCCTCTGTCAGGGAAGACTGTGACGATGTTTCCACCGTCGATCTCCTGCGCGAGCTTTAATGCCGCTGCAAGTGCCGCACCTGACGAAGATCCGGCCAGGATCCCCTCGTGCTTTGCAAGATCTCTTGAAGCATTGAACGCTTCATCATCTGTTATCTTTATGACCTTATCGACCAGAGTGATATCCATCGTATCTGCGATAAAGTCGTTTCCAATGCCTTCAATGTTGTAATCGAAATGCTCACCGCCGCCGATCGTCGACCCGTACGGATCTGCGAGCACTCCCTTTATGACGGGATTTTGTTCCTTAAGGTATTTCACAACTCCCGAGAACGTTCCGCCGCTGCCGGCTCCCGCTACAAAATAATCGATCCTGCCGTCTAACTGGCTGTAGATCTCAGGACCTGTCGTCTCGTAATGGGCAAGAGGGTTCGCGGGATTTCTGAACTGCCTTAAGGAGATCGCACCCGGAATGGTCTTTAACAGCTCCTCTGCCTTCTCTTCCGCTCCGAGCATTCCGCCTTCACGCGATGTGTGAACTATCTCGGCACCCAAAGCTCTCATTACTTTCTGTTTTTCTAAAGAGAACTTCTCGGGAACGGTAAATATGACCCGGTAACCCTGATTAAGCGCCGCAACCGCAATTCCGATTCCCGTGTTGCCGGCAGTGGCATCCACGATAGTGCCGCCTTCTTTAAGTATTCCTTTCCTGACTGCGTCATCGATCATATAAACACCGACACGGTCTTTGACGCTTCCTGCAGGATTCATTAATTCAAGTTTTGCGAAAATATTTACTCCGGGCTTGACGCCCATATTGTTGATCTTCAGGACCGGCGTATTGCCGATCATCTCTCTTACGCTGCCATATACGTTATTCATCTGTTCCACCTCATGCCTTTACGGAATTTTCGATCGCCTGTTTGAGATCTTCTATAAGATCGTCAACATCCTCAATGCCTACCGAGAGTCTGATGAGCTCATCCACGATGCCTACTTCTTTTCTGATGTCAGCAGGGATCGCAGCATGAGTCATCGTCGCCGGATGGCATACAAGTGATTCAACACCGCCAAGGCTTTCGGCCAGTGTTATGAGCTTTAACTGCTCGAAAAAGACTTTGTAGTCATACTTCTCATCAAGAACGAACGAGATCATCGCACCGGCGCCGTCGGCCTGTTTCTTCTGGATCTCATAACCCGGATCGGATTCAAGACCCGGATAATATACCTTGCTTACATAGCCGCTCTCACTAAGCCATCTTGCGATCTTGTTCGCGTTTGCAACATGTCTGTCCATGCGGACGCCCAATGTCTTAATGCCTCTGATGATGAGGAAGCTGTCCCATGGTGCGAGCACTCCGCCGATAGCATTCTGAAGGTAATAGAGCCTGTCAGCCAGAGCCTTGTCGTTGACCGCAACAAAGCCTGAGATGGTATCGGAATGACCGCCCAGATATTTAGTTCCGCTGTGAATGACGATATCCGCACCGAGCGTCAGAGGACGCTGGAGATAAGGTGTAAGGAAAGTGTTGTCAACGATAACGAGCTTGCCGTACTTCTTGCCGATCTTAGATACAGCTTCGATATCGGTTATGGTAAGCAAAGGATTAGCGGGAGTCTCGATATATATCGCTTTAACATCATCATCGACCGCATCTTCAACAGCCTTAAGATCAGATGTGTTTACTATCTTGTAAGTGATGTTGAAGTTCTTGAATACATTATCAAGGATTCGAAAAGTACCGCCGTAGATATTGTCTGAAACTATAAGCTTATCGCCTGATTTGAAAAGTGATAAAACAGTGTTGATAGCTGCAAGGCCTGATGCAAAAGCAAGGCCGTACTGCCCTTCTTCGAGGTCCGCGATGAGCTTTTCCAATGCAGCTCTGGTCGGGTTCCCCGTTCTTGAATATTCCCAGCCCCTGTTCTTTCCGAGGCCGTCCTGCTTATATGTTGAAGTCTGATATACGGGAACGTTAACTGCACCCGTAGTCTCATCGCCGTCAATACCGCCGTGTATCAATAAAGAATTTCTTTTGTAACTCATAGTAATCTCCTGCTTTCTGTTGTATATAGAAAAGCCCGGGAATATTGATTTTCCCGGGCTGTGGTCAGTGATGTCTTTGTTTTTTCAACATCGAAGATCGTCAAGGCGCATTCTGGTGCAGTCAAACGCCAAGGCCGATACAGCCCGTGATAAATGCATTCGACAACACATGATCGCTAACATATTGCGCCTCCTTTTAAACTTTATGGTCACATTATAACCTTTTTACCTACTATGTCAATAGGTTTATAGACTGTATATTTATACTTTTCCGCCAGTTAACTTTTCGATTTACGGGATAAAAACAATCAGGATCCCTGTCTTGATTCGTAATCCTTCAAAGCGGCTTCGATTGCCTCCTGGGCAAGAACGGAGCAGTGCATTTTATAATCCGGAAGTCCGTCAAGAGCTTCAGCTACAGCCTTGTTGGTAAGCTGTCTTGCTTCCTCGACAGGCTTGCCCTTGATGAGCTCTGTTGCCATGGAACTTGAAGCGATGGCGCTTCCGCAGCCGAATGTCTCGAACTTTACATCCTTGACGATGTCATCTTCGATCTTTAAATACATCTTCATGATGTCACCGCACTTTGCGTTGCCTACCTCGCCTACACCGTTTGCGTCCTCAAGAACACCTACGTTTCTCGGATTTCTGAAGTGATCCATTACCTTTTCACTATATAATGCCATTTTGGTTTCCCCCCTTATAAAATGAACTTTGACTTGCCTGCAACAAGGTCTCTCCATACAGGCGAGAAACCTCTTAAGTATTCAACGACTTCCTTAACTGAACTGATGATGTAATCAGCATCTTCGTCTGTAATGTCTTCGCCAAGAGACAGTCTCAAAGAACCATGCGCAACATCATGTACGCGTCCGATCGCAAGAAGAACATGTGAAGGATCAAGTGATCCCGAAGTGCACGCGCTTCCGGATGAAGCCGCTATCCCCTTATCGTCCAGGAGCAGCAGCAATGATTCGCCTTCAATTCCTTCAAAGCAGAAATTGATATTGGAAGGTACTCTGTGCTCAAGATCACCGTTTACAGCAGAATGAGGGATCTCAGACAAGCCCTTGATGATCTTATCTCTTACAGGTGTGAGCTTTGCTTTGTATTCATCAAGACCTAAAGCAGCCTCCTTAAGCGCAGTTGCCATGGAAGCGATTCCCGGAACATTCTCCGTACCGGCACGCTTGCCCTTTTCCTGCGCACCGCCCTCGATGAGATTTACAAGCCTTATGCCCTTCTTCGCATAGAGGAAACCTACTCCCTTCGGGCCGTGGAACTTATGTCCTGAAGCTGAGAGCATGTCGATATTGTCATCTTCGACATTGACCTTGATATGACCGACAGCCTGAACTGCATCCGTATGGAAAAGAACGCCGTGCTTTCTGCAGACAGCGCCGATCTCGCGGATAGGCTGGATAGTACCGATCTCGTTATTGGCATACATGACTGTTACGAGGCATGTATCTTCGCGGATCGCTTCCTCGACCTGCTCAGGAAGTACGATGCCGTTGGAATGGACATCAAGGAGCGTGACCTCGAAGCCCTCTTTTTCGAGCTTCTTCAAAGTATGTAAAACCGCGTGATGCTCAAAAGCAGTGGAAATTATGTGTTTCTTGCCCATTGCCTCACCGAGCTTTGCGGCTGTGATTAGAGCCTGGTTGTCAGCCTCGCTGCATCCTGATGTAAATAAGATCTCTTTAGGGTCAGCTCCGATGGCTTCTGCAACATCTCTTCTTGCCTGCTCAAGCACTTCCTTTGCTTTCTGGCCGAATTCATAAAGGCTGGATGGGTTGCCGTATGTTGTGGAAATAAGGCTGATCATGGTCTCGACAGCCTTTTCGCTCATTTTTGTGGTAGCGGCATTATCTGCGTAAATCACGTTTATATTCTCCTCGAATGAAATCATGCCGATACAATACGCTATTAAACCCACTAAGTCAATAGGTTTATCTTGATTTACCTACCTACCTTTAGGTATAATAGGTAAAACTTCAAGACCGGAGGACCATGACATGATCTCAACAAGAGGAAGATATGCATTAAGAGTTATGCTCGATCTCGCCGAGAATAACACCGGAGAATACATACCGCTCAAGGACATCGCGGAAAGACAGGAGATCTCCAAGAAGTATCTGGAGATAATCGTTAAGGACATGGTCACAGGCGGTCTGATCCACGGTGCGAGCGGCAAAGGCGGCGGTTATAAGCTCGTCAAGAAGCCCGAGAAATATACTGTCGGCGAGATCCTTGAACTGATGGAAGGCACACTTAATTCCGTTGTTTGCCTTGCCGACAGGAATTATAAATGCGACAGGAAAAAGATATGCAAGACTCTTCCGATGTGGAAAGAGTTTGACGGTATCGTACACGATTATTTCTACGGGAAGAAGCTTACGGATCTGCTTTGATCTTAATCGTTTTTTATGTAATCGAAAAGACGGCCTGCCCCAATGATGGGCACTGCCGCCTTTTCTTTGCAACAGAAGCAATAATTAATGCTGTCTTTCAAATATATCCCTGATCTTTTCTTCCAGAGCATTGGCCAAAGCTCTGTGTCCTTCAGGGTTAAGATGCTCGTCATCTGCCGTATCGGCTTTTGCATGATCCGATGCTGCAAGGAAAGCCGTACCGCGTTCTGATGCTGTCTTTGAATAAACATCTTTCAGGCTGTGACTAACCTCAACAGACCTTTCACCGAACTCCGGATCTTTATGAGGAAGCATAACCTCATCACCAAGAAAGATCGGCGAGATGATGAGGATCTTTTCCGGCGGAACGAACTTTAATATCTCATCAAGGCACAATTCCAGGCCTTTTCCTATCGTATAAGGCGACGCATGGTATACGGTCTTGCAGTCGTTGGTTCCCAGCATGATCAGCACGAGATCCAAAGGACTCTGGCTGTCCAGTACGGAAGGAAGAGCAGATACGCCCTTCCTTCCCGGACGTAAAGGATCTTCGAAGACCGTTGTTCTTCCGCAGAGTCCGGCTTCGATAACCCTCGTATCATCAAGCAATTCTTCAAGAAGTCCTGTCCACCTTATGCTCCTGTCATATCTTTCAAGAGGTTTGGATCCCGGAACAAGTCCCCATGTATTGGAATCGCCAAATGCCAGTATGGTTTTCATATGTATTACTTAATAGCTTCTCTCCATGTAGCCGGCTTGAATTCACCGAGCAAAGGAAGGAGTCGCTTATCCACGTCGATCTTGAATACTGCGTTAAAGTTATTAGTTGCGATCATCTGACCTGCAAAGCCTACGATTACGACGAGTTCCTGATCGTTGAAGAATTTTCTCAGTTTCCCGAAAAGCTCATCCGATACTGCCGTGGGATTCTTTACATACTGCTCTGCGAGTTCAGCAAGAACAGTCTCCTTCTCATCGTATACGAGGTTTGCGGGATCAAGGCCTAAGCCCTTAACGTCACTTATGAAGAAAAGTGAGCAGAGCTGGCATGAATTTGTTGTTGATATCTTGTGTGCAAAAAGAATTGCATCCTTCTCGCCGATGACTTCAACAAGCCTCTTCCAAGATGTATACCATGCCATATAAGCATCATATGTTGCTGCATCGTTAAGAAGTCCCTTCTTCATGTTTGTTACTGCGTTGCGGCCTGCGAGCTCATCATAGCGCTCCTTCTCGGCACCTGTTGCTTCATTCTGTTCGACTAACTTGATTCTTGCCATTGTTGTAATCTCCTTTGCGTTATATTCTCTCGGTAGTTTATATTTTCGCGGACATCAGATCATGCCCTGCTAAAGCTTTTTAAAGTGCGGTCTTTAAGATCTCTATGATCTTTTGTGAATCGAGCGGTACATAGTGACCGACGTTGCCGCCCGCGGTTGCGCGCTTTGCCATGACTTCAAAGTCGCTGTCAGTAATTCCAAGTTCTGAAAGATGAGTCTTCAGGCTTAACTTACGGAAAAACTTTTCGAGCTCGTCAGATAACAAAAGTGCGCGTTCTTTCTCTGAATAATCGTACGGATCCTTGCCGTACACTCTGCTTGCAAGAAGTGCAAGTCTCCACGGCTTGATGTCTGCGATGTACTTTGTCCAGGCCGTGAAGACGATTGCCATTCCTTCTCCGTGTGTAATGTTGTATTGGGCGGAAAGCTCGTGTTCGATGCGGTGTGATCCCCAGTCAGCTATTCTTCCGGCGTCGAGGAAATTGTTATGCGCCACGGAGGCGAGCCACTGGATCTCTGCTCTTGCGTTAAGGTCAGACGGATCTTCGATCAGCCTGTCGGCATTTACCAGGAGTGCTTTTACCGCGCCTTCGATCAGATAATCTGTAGTATCTGAATTCTTTACGTCAGAGAAGTATCTCTCTAAAAGGTGTGATAAAACATCCGCGATGCCGACGTTTGTCTGATATTGGGGAAGGTTGGCCGTATATTTCGGGTTCATAATCGCGAACTTCGGGATAATGCGGTCATCCTCAAAACCCTTCTTCCACTCACCGTATGAGAGGATCGCGCAGTTGGACGTCTCGGAACCGCTCGATGCCGTTGTCGCGATCACTCCGATGTTAAGGACATGTTCGGGAGAAACACCCTTATCGAAGAAATCCCAGACATCGCCATCGTACGGTATACCGAGAGCTATCGCCTTGGCCGTGTCGATGGAGCTTCCCCCGCCGACTGCCAGAACGAAGTCAACTTTGTCTTCCTTGCCCTGCGCGACAAGCTTTCTTACAAGTTCGATCGAAGGGTTCGGTACTACTTCCCCGCTCTCGGAGAAACTTATCCCCAAGGCGTCAACGGCTTCTTTAATGACATCGTAAATACCCAAAGTCTTAATGAAATCACCACTGTATACCAAAAGGAGTGATGTGGCTTTATTTTGTGCGAGGAGTGACTTTAAGCTTTTCCCGCTGTCCTCGCCGAAAACGATCTTAGCGGGGTTGTAGTATTCGAAACCGATCATGGAACTTATTCTCCTGTATCTTCCTGTTTTTGCTTATTACCCGAAAAGCGGGACTACAGCGCCGTCATATGTTTCATTAATATACTGTGCTACTTCAGGTCCCTGGAGAACTTCGACGAGAGTCTTTACTGCCGGATCTTCAGCCTTGTCAGGTGAAGTTGCAATGATGTTGCCGTATGTCTGTGCAGCAAGTCCGTCATTAGCCTCTACTGCGAGTGCCTGGCTTACATGGAGTCCGCCCTCGATCGCATAATTGCCGTTGATGACTGCAACGTCCACGTCAGGAAGTGCAGCAACGAGCTGCTCGGGTGCCAGCTCCTTGAATGAAATGTTAAGAGGATTCTCTTCAATATCTTCTACTGTTGCCTTGATGCCTGCGCCTTCCTTAAGTTTGATGATGCCTTCCTGAGCGAGAAGGAGCAGTGCTCTTGCTTCGTTGGTTACGTTATTGGGAACTGCGATCACAGCGCCTTCCTTAAGGTCCTTAAGATCTGTTACTCTGCCTGCATAGATTCCGAAGGGTTCATAGTGAACAGCGCCGACGGATACGAGGTCTGAACCGTTCTCAAGATTGAACTGCTCAAGATAAGGAACGTGCTGGAAATAGTTTGCGTCAAGTGAACCTTCGATAACTCCTGTATTAGGTGTGACTGAATCTTCAAGTCTTACGATCTCAAGTGTGATTCCCTTATCTGCGAGGATCGGCTTTGCGACTTCAAGGATCTCAGAGTGAGGTGTGATGTTTGCTCCGACCTTGAGAACTACGTTAGCCTGTACATCAGCCTGTGCTTCGGTTTGTGTATCACTTCCTGTTGCACCGGATGTAGCTGCTGTAGTAGCTTCTGCTTTTCCGCATGCTGCGAAAGATCCTGTAACTGCGAGTAAAAGTCCTGCGGCAATTGCCTTCTTAAATATGTTTTTCATTTTAGTAATCTCCTTGTGTTTGGTTCTATTTTGTTTGTTTTAAGCTTTTCGCTTTAAGAATGATTTTGTTTAGGCATAAAAAATGCCCGGCGAGCTATTAATCTCCCGGGCGCATGGCATATGTTCAAATGCTTGTTATCGCTTTAACATCGATCGTTCTCAAGGCGTGAGGAATGATATCTTCCGCCCTGGGCCATATTGCGCACCCGGGAGCCAAGCATTCGACAACACATCATCATGGAAGCTGTTGTGTAGATTGTTCTGTACATTTCTCACTCCTCCTTTCGTCGTGATGGCGATACTTTAACACTATCAACCTACTATGTCAATAGGTTAATAGAATTATTTTTCGAGCTCTTCAAATAGATCAGGAAAAGACATAATTAGTCTCAACTTTTATTAAAAGTATTGAAGTTTGGCTTCGAATATCTAATAATTTAAGCATCTATTTTTCGATGTCCCATAAATCGATTAAAAATCTAATTCTTATAGGTACGTTTAACTCTTTTTTTTGCTATTTTTGATCAGTGTGTACCTATAAATTTCAATAATTCTCCTTTCTTATGGGTACATTTGAACACCAAACGTCACAAAACAGCCAAAACGCACCTATAAATCGTCAAGATTTATCTTTTTTATGGGTATGTCGAAAAACACCACAAAGGATAAGACTATGGAAAACCCAAATACCGTAATGATGTTAGAAGCAATTTCTCAGCATAGGCAATCGATTATTGCAACTATCAACCAACTGGTTGAACGGAATCAAAATGTTCCTAACGGTACACTTCGCATTGCCAAAAAGAGAAATGGCTATCAATATTATCAAAGAACAGAAGTCAACGACACAATTGGAAAATACCTTACAGCCAATGATAAAACGACAGCAGCAGCTCTCGCCCAGAAAGACTACGATACAAAACTGATCAAAGCATTGGAAGAACAGTTAAAAGTGATCGATAAGTTTATTTCTGATTTCGATCCGGACAAGCTCGTGCAGGTCTATACTGATCTTTCCGCCCCTCGAAAAGCACTCGTTACCCCGGTATTCATGACGGATGAGGAATTCGTTAAGCAATGGCAGAACGCACCATACGAAAAGCTCGGATTCAAGAAAGACGATCCGGAATTCTATACGGCAAGGGGCGAGCGCGTCCGGTCAAAATCCGAGATCCTGATTGCTGATTCGCTTTTCAGGCATAACATTCCTTACCGTTATGAATACCCCATTTATCATGATGGTGTGCTTATTTCCGCACCTGACTTCAATTGTCTCAATGTCAGAAGGAGGAAAGAATACTATTGGGAACATCTTGGCATGATGGGTCAGGAGAATTATGCCAACCGCAACGTAAAAAAGATAAACAAATATACTCTTAATGAATTGTTTGACGAGAAAAGCCTTATCATCACAATGGAGACAGACAATGCTCCTCTGAACACAAGGGTTATTGAAGAAAAGATACGAAAATATCTGCTTTGATCAAACATTTACCGTTAAAAACAGCAATGCTTCGGTTCGTGACGCCATCAAAAAAGGCCGCTCCAAGCGGAACGGCCTTCGTAATGATCAATTAATACGGATCAGACCTTGATCTCCATGATCCAGCCCTCAGGTGCTTCAACAGTACCCATCTGGATGCCTGTGAGTGTCTCTCTGAGCTTAGTCATGACAGGACCCATCTCCTCCATGCCGGAAGCGAATGTGAATTCCTTGCCGTGATCGTTGATCTTTCCGAG
>JAEEGL011629281.1_pt1 | contig 14612 bp, 10 predicted proteins | sample 9134231 | NCBI WGS metagenome assembly JAEEGL01 (sample SAMN16246548, study PRJNA631951) | gut metagenome | biome: gut microbiome; feature: rumen; material: fiber-attached | host: Bos | place: Iran: Karaj | collected 2018-10 | reverse complement strand
TGACAAAGTACAAGCGATTATTGCTGAAAAATTAAGTGTTGATGCAGCCGAGGTTACCCCGGAAAAAAGTTTCACCAATGATTTGGGTGCTGACTCATTAGACACTGTTGAGTTAATTATGGAATTCGAGAAGGAATTTGGTATTCAGATTCCCGATGAAGAAGCTGAAAAGATTGCAACTGTAGGGGATGCAATTAAATACATTGAAAATACTATCAACAAATAGTATTATTTTCCCCGCCTCTTTTTTATGAAATTAAAAAGAGTTGTTGTTACCGGTATCGGCGCACTTACACCTATCGGAAATAATGTTCCAGACTTTTGGGACAATTTGCTGAAAGGTGTAAGTGGAGCCGCACCGATAACTTATTTCAATACAGAATTATACAAGACCAAGTTTGCTTGCGAGGTGAAAGGCTTCAATGTCCTTGACTTCATGGAAAATAAGGAAGCAAGGAAGATGGATGCCTCTTCGCATTTTGCTGTAGTGGCTACTCAGGAAGCCTTTGATGACAGTGGTTTGGAATTGGCCGCCGAAAATCTACAGCGTGTCGGAGTGGTCGTGGGTTCCGCTATTGGTGGTTTACAGTCACTCCATGAAGCGTTTTATACTCTTGTGGAGAACAAGGGTGTGCCGCGATTCAATCCTTTTCTTCTGCCGAAGGTGTTGATGGATTCCATATCGGGAAATATGGCTCTGCATTTTGGTTTGCAAGGGCCAAATTATATGACTTCATCGGCCTGTGCCTCGGGTGGCAATGCTATTGTTGACGCCTATAATTTTATTCGCATGGGCAGATGCGATATTGTGGTCGCTGGCGGAGCGGAGGCTTGTATCACCCAGTTGACGGTGGGTGGCTTCGATGCCATGCGAGCCTTGTCCACCCGTAATGATGAGCCACAACGTGCCTCCCGTCCTTTTGATGTGGATCGTGATGGTTTTGTCATGGGCGAGGGTGCCGCCATTTTGATATTGGAGGAACTGGACCATGCCTTGGCCCGTGGAGCTCACATCTATGCCGAAATGGTGGGTGGAGGTTTGAGTTGCGATGCTTTCCATATCACTGCCCCGCGTCCTGATGGTGCCGGCGCTGCCATGTCGATGCGCTTGGCTATGGAAGAAGGTGGAGTCATGCCGGAAGAAGTGGATTATATCAATGCTCATGGCACTTCCACTGTTATGGGTGATGTCTCCGAATGCAATGCCATTGCCGATGTTTTTGGAGATCATGCCAGCAAATTGCTGATCAGCTCTACTAAATCTATGACGGGACACATGCTTGGTGCGGCTCCTGCCATTGAAAGCATTGCCTCTATCTTGGCTATGAATAAAGGTATTGCCCCTCCGACCATTAACCTTGACCATAAGGACACTGTCATTCCAGATTGGAATTTCTGCGCGCACAAGCCTGTTGAAAGGGATATTCGTGTGGCCTTGTCCAACTCCTTTGGCTTTGGTGGACATAATCTCACCTTGCTCTACAAAAAATATGAATAGTGATGGCTTTTCTGCATAAAGATCCCATAGCCTGCCAAATCAAGTCTTTTATCAAAAATATCTTCGGTTTCACTCCCCGACATCTTGACATATACAAGATGGCTTTGCTGCATCGCTCTTTGTCTCAGAAAGACGCTGTGGCCGGAAAACTGAATAACGAGCGCCTCGAATATCTCGGCGACGCGGTGTTAGGTGCCATTACTGCTGACTTTTTGTTCAGGAAATTTCCACTTGCCCCAGAAGGACAGCTGACAGAAATGCGCTCCAAAATTGTATGCCGCGCCAACTTGAATGCATTGTCCCGCAAAATCGGCTTGGACAAGCAGGTGATTGTCGATGCTCATGTGCATGGCAAATCTGTCAATGGCGACGCTTTTGAGGCCATCATGGGCGCCATTTACTTGGATTTGGGCTATGAGAAAACAAAAAAAGTCTTTATTCATCGGATTTTGATGACCCAATTGGATTTGGAGACTTTACTGACGGAAGAAAAAAACTTCAAAAGCAAGGCTCTGTCGTGGGCCCAGAAACGTCACATGCAACTGTCTTTTACACATGAAGAGTTTGATAACAAATCAAATAAGTTATATAAGGTGTCCCTTTTGATTGATGGCGAACAAAGGGCGGAGGGCGAAGGCTACACCATCAAGCAGGCGGAACAAGCCGCCGCCGAACAGTTCTGCCAAGAAATAGAAGATTAGATGTTAGATGTCAGGTACAAAATCCAAAACCATTAATTATTAATAATAACTATTAACTATTAATTATTAATTATTAATTGTTAATTGTTAATTGTTAATTGTTAACCCTCTCTCCTTCCACATCTTTCACCTACTTCAGCAGGTTACCCAAGATATCCCTTGTGAGTTCGCGAGTGATGGTACGGGTGGCGGCGGAAGTGGTGTTCTTTACCATCTTCTCGGTAGTCGATTTTGTTGATTTGCTCTTCTTGCCTGTTACCTTGTTGCTTACAGCGGTTCCTACGGAGGTGGCGATGGTCGCGGTGGCGGCGGTCAATACAGCCTTGACTACCTTTGAGAGGAATCCTTTGCCTTTGCCTTTCAGAATGCCACCTTTTTCAGTCTTCTCTTCTGCAGGTTCTATTTCTGTCGTTGTCTCTTCGGTGGTCTGGATAGCATTTTCTTCAGCCTCCTTCAATAGTCTCTCGAATGCGCTTTCGCGGTCAACGGGGGTGTCGTATTTGCCGTAAATGCGACTCTGCTTGATGATGTCTAAGCGTTGTCCCTCGCTGATGGCACCGATTTGTGACAGCGGGAACAGTATCTTGGCACGCTGTACGATGGAAGGGGCTCCTTTCTCGTCGAGGAAACTGACCAATGCCTCACCAGTTTCGAGGTTCATGATGGCCTCGTCGGTTTTGAAAGCCGGATTGGGTCTGAAAGTGTCGGCAGCGGTGCGTACCGCCTTCTGGTCTTTGGGAGTGTATGCGCGCAGAGCGTGTTGTACACGGTTGCCCAATTGTCCGAGTATGGTTTCGGGAATGTCAGTAGGACTTTGGGTAACGAAATAGATACCCACACCCTTGCTTCGGATTAATCTGATGACCTGTTCAATTTTGTCGGTCATAGCTTTGGAGGTATCTTCAAAGAGGGTGTGTGCCTCATCGAAGAAGAACACTAACTTGGGCATGTCGAGGTCGCCCACTTCGGGCAGGGTAGAGTATAGCTCTGACAAAAGCCACAGCAGGAAGGTGCTGTACAGTTTGGGCTGCATCATGAGCTTGTCAGCAGCTAAAACGCTCATCACGCCCTTGCCCCCTTCGGTTTGCAGAAAATCGTAGATATCGAAACTCGGCTCGCCGAAAAACTTGTTGGCACCTTGGTTCTCGAGTTGCAGCAGGGCACGCTGGATGGCACCTATAGAGGCTGTAGATACATTGCCGTATTGGGTGGTGTAATCTTTGGCATGTTTCGACACGTAGTCGAGCACAGAGCGAAGGTCTTTCAGGTCGTCGAGCAGCAGGTCACATTCGTCAGCGACTCGGAACACAATATTCAGCACACCGTCTTGAGTTTCGTTCAGTCCGAGTAAACGTGATAACAAGAGTGGGCCCATCTGTGAGATGGTGGCACGGATTGGGTGACCTTGTTCGCCGTAAACGTCATAAAAGCGCACGGGGCAGGCTTGGAATTGCGGGTTCTCGATGCCGAATTCGGGCAAACGTTTTTCAATGAAGCCGCTCATTTTTCCAGCTTGGCTGATGCCGGAGAGGTCGCCTTTCATGTCGGCCATAAAACAGGGCACGCCTGCCTGGCAGAAAGTCTCGGCCATCACTTGCAGGGTGACGGTTTTTCCAGTACCGGTGGCGCCAGCAATAAGGCCGTGGCGGTTGGCCATTTTCCCTTTGATATCAAGCGCTCCGTCGGCGCAATGGGCCACATACAGCCCGTGGTTGTTGTCGTACATATTTTTGCGTTTTAAGTTCCTGAATAATATTCTGCAAAGTTAGTAAAAAATCTTTTTCGTAAAGAATAGAAAACAGGATTTATTAAGTGTTTTTTTAATGTAACATCCGTTCCAGTTTTGCTTTCCACATTTCCCAATGAGGCATCTCCTTGGTTAGCAATGCATAAAACTCTTTGGTGTGGTTTCGGTGTACTAAATGGCACATTTCGTGGGTGATGACGTATTCAATGCAACATCTGGGTGCACAAATCAGTCTAGGGTTAAGAAAGATGTTACCCTTAGGCGTGCAATAGCCCCAACGTTTCTCCATCTTTCTGATTGAGATAGATTCGGGTTTTACACCATAAACAGAAAAATGTTCGACAATTGGTTTTGCATATTCTGCGAATTTGATTTCCGCCCGCTCTCGATACCATTGCTGCAGCACCTTTTTGACATCTTTCTTGTTCCGGCACTCAATTTCAAGAATGTTGTTCTGATAGTGAACGGCGTTTTGGTTGGATTCTCTGATTCGAAGCATATACTGCCGTCCCAAATAGAGATGCGACTCGCCACTGATATACTGCCGCTCGGTCGTGGAAATCCCGAAGGATTCGAAATAACGCCGCTGTCGAAGAATCCAAGGGGCTCTATGCAGAACTTTCTTGCGAATATCCTCCAAACCGGCATCCTTTGGGGCCTTCAACCAAACAGAACCGTCTGGTTCCACGCGGATGCCGAGCGTTTTTCGCGGCACATAGTCAATGCTGTATTCAATACGGGTTGAGCCGTAAAGGATGTTGTCTTTCGTCATCGTATCCAGATTTTAGCCACATCCACACATCCGTCGATGATGATATCCATATCATCAAACGGAAAATTCACTCTGTATTTGCGCTTGATATTGTCTATCAGCTCGTCTTCGAGACGGATTTTCATTTTGCCGATGATGTCGTTTTTCGACTGCCAGTCCACCAACACGGAATCCTCCACAATCACCGTTTGACGAATGATGTCATCGAAAGCGTTGGTCGTGGCCAAGGCCATTTCGCGGACAGGCATGTCGGGGAAGAGCCGCTTGTAGTTCTCCAAAGCGATGCCGAAATAGGCTTTTGCCGCATTGTTGTGTTCCAGTTCGGACGGCAGTTCGCTGTCGGTATGGTTCAGCACATCCTCCTTGAACTGCATCATCTTTTCCAGATATTCGTTTTCGTTCAGGCGGCCTTGTTCGTAAAGTTCGATGGTCTCTTTAATGAGCTGGGAGAACTTTTTGTAGAATGCCGGATCGGAATCCATATTCTCGTTGATGTATTTAGCCGTGCGGGTGGCGATGGTGTCGGCCTTGGCAGCAGTACCGACCACGCTGTCCACCTCTTTCTGGAAGTCTTCCTTGTCGAAAATGTTGACCAAGTTGGTAATCACTTTCACGGCATCGCTCTCCACGTGGTGGTTGATGAGCTTCTCGATGCGGGCTTCATACTTCTTGTAGTCTATGGTGTCGGAATAGCGCAGCTGCACGGCGGTGCGCAGTTTGGAAAACATGTTCAAATCCTCCTTATACCGTCGAATGGTCTTCTCTTCGGTATTCTTGAAAAACTCTTCCGTCGAGAGCGCAAGCTGTAGCACCGATGAAAAGGCGGTCAGACGGTCGTAGAATTCGTGCCGGCGGTCCTCCATTCGCAACGATTGGGCGTATGCCTCCAGATCACGTTTGTTGGGAATCATCTTGAACAATTCCCAAAGGTCGGAATGGCGTTGCGGCAATTCAGCAATCTTGTCGCTTACAGGCACTAAGGTGTCACGGAACACCTCGCGGTCGTCTTCGTCATATTCCGAGTAAATGCTTAAGGCATCGTCTAACTCTCGTAATACGCCGTAATAGTCAATGATGTAGCCATAATCCTTGCCTTCGCAGGTGCGGTTCACTCTGGCAACTGCCTGAAGCAACGTATGACCCTTTAGGTTGCGGTCGAGGTACATCACCGCCACTTTCGGCTCATCGAAACCTGTCAGTAGTTTGTCCACCACGATCATCAGTTCGGGGATGTCTTGTTTTTTGAAGCGTGTGATCAGGTTTTCCTGATACTTCTGCGGGGTGCCGTGCTCGTCCATCATCCGTTTCCAAAACTCTTTGACTTCTTGTGCCGTATCTCCGTATGCGATTTCTTCGCCTTCGCGGTCGTCAGGGGCGGTAATCAGCACTTCGGAAGAGACTTTCCCAATCTCGTCCAAGAATTTCTTGTATTGGATGGCTACTTTTTTCTTGGGGGTTACCAGCATCGCTTTGAAACCAGTGTTTTGCCAATTTTCAGCATAATGCTTGGAAATGTCGATGGAGATGGAATAGATGCGTTGTTCGGTCTGGTTGAGGCTGTCGGTGCGGGAGAATTTCTTTTTCAAATCGGTGCTCTGGTACTCGGTCAAATCCTCGCACACGCGGTCGAAGAAACTGTCGATGGGTCCCTCGTTTACCGACTGTGGCACGATGCGACCTTCGTAGAGCAGCGGCACAACGGCTTTGTCTTCAACGGCTTGCTTCACGGTATAGACGGGTTTTATAATGCCGCCAAAAGTGCGGGCGGTGTTCTTGTCCTTCTTCATCAACGGCGTTCCCGTGAAGGCGATCTTGCAGGCATTGGGCAGCACACGGTTCATCTGGATGGCTAACTCCTTGTACTGACTGCGGTGCGCTTCGTCAATCAGAATAAAGATGTTGGGATTGTCGAGTGGACATTTGATCTTTCGGATAGCCGTGGCAAACTTGTTGATAACGGTGGTAATGACCGCATCGGTGTCACTTTCCAACAACTCCACCAAGCGACTACCCGTAGTGGCGTTCTCCACCTCTTTTCCGCACTTTCGGAAAGTTTTGGTAATCTGGCTGTCGAGGTCGGTGCGGTCGGTTACCAACACAATGCGGGGGTTGGAAATACTCGGTTCCTGCGCTATCTTTTGTGCCAACATCACCATAGTCAGCGACTTGCCACTGCCCTGCGTGTGCCAGACCACCCCGCCGTTGCGATGTCCCGCCTCGATGACTTTCACCCGCTCCACTGTTTCCTTCACTGTGAAGTACTGCTGGTAACGTGCTAGTTTTTTGATGCCCGCGTCGTAAATGGTGAAGTGGTACATCAGTTCTAACAGACGTTCCGGACGGCAGAGGTTGTACAGATACTCGTCCTGCGGGGTAATCTCCCTGTTTCCCACAAGATTCTGCAAAGCCCCACGATGTTCCTGCTCGGCTTCCTTGTTGGGGAACATCTCGTGCCATTTGTTCCAAAACTGTGCCGGCGAGCCAGTGGTGGCGTAGCTGCCGAAACTGTTGCCGATGGCTAACAGCAGGGCGCTATAGACATACAGACTGCGGATACCGTCTTCTTTTTGATTGCGCAGATGCTGCGAGATAGCCTGCTCTTCCGCCCCTTTGACATCGGGACGTTTGCACTCGATGACCACCAGCGGGATGCCGTTGACGAACAACACGATGTCTGGACGGTAGGTGTCATTGGAACCAGCACGGGTAACGGCAAACTCCTCCGTGACGTGAAACACGTTGTTCTCAGGATGTTGCCAGTCGATATAGCGCATCGTATAGCTCTTCTTGTCGCCGTCGATGCTCTGTTCGAAGGCCTTACCGAGGGTGAGCATATTATACACGGCCTCGTTGGCGTTGAGGTAGCCGCCATCCATCGGCACGTTGCGCATAGCGGCGACGCCGTTTTCGATGTTCTGTTCCGAGAAGCGCGCCTCGCTGTGGCTGCCGATGCGGATGGAGTTCAGCTGGCGCAGCTGTTGCCGCAAAATGTCTTCCAGCAACACATTGGAGGTCTTCCCGCCGCGCAGCTCCAGCACCTCTTCGGGTGAAAGGTACTGGTAGCCCAGCTTCTGCAGTAGCTCCAAAGCTGGTCGTTGGCTGATGTCGTTTTCTTTGAAGGAGATTCGTTCCATTATTTTTTCCTTTTATTTTCCAAAGCTTTCTTTTCCTCGCTTTTCAGACGGCGTTCCACTTTCTTCACATCTTCGGCGGGCGGAAGGTTTTCGGGAACGATGCCGCGTTCCAGCAGTATTTTTCTTACCGCCTGATTGTTGTCCACGTGTTCTTTGGTGATGGCCGGTTCGCCCTGCAGATCTTTGGATTGCACATTCACATTGGTCATTTCTGCGGCGAAATCCTTGGCTTTGATGCTGATGGTGGGCAGGAAATCGGCCACAGGGCGGTTGTCAGGCACGCCCATTTTGGTTTTCATCTGTTGGGTGGAGAGATGGAACAGTGCTTGGTCGCCTTTCGACCGGATATTGGCAAACCCTTTGTCGTTCACTCCTCTTTCGTAGAGTATGCCGGAGAGTTTTTTCTCGGTTTCCTGCAGTTTGGCTCGTGCTTTCACACGTTCAGCTTCTTGAAGCCGTTGTTCGATAAGTTCCGCCCTGCGGGTTTGAACGGCGAAATAGGTCTGAGCGAAAGCGATTTGCGGTTTGCGCGGGTCTCCGTTCTGGGCTATCAGATAGCAGGCATAACGGGTCAAGAGGATGTCATCTATCTTTTTTTCAGCACCTGAGCCTATTGGAACCATTTTGCTGACGTCAGCAAAATGGTCGGTTAGTTTTTGTCCTGCATTGATGCAGGCCTCTTTAGCTTTGTCAACTGCATTCATGAAGTTGCGCCATTGGGTATAACCTAATATCGGATACAAATCCCGTGCGCTCCAGCATTCAACATTCTCGACTGTTACAGCAGCCTTCTCGAACTGCTCGAATAAGGTTTGGATTTCTTCGGATTTCATAATGGTAGTGAGTAATGATTAATGATGAGTGAATAATGGTTGATGATTAATGAATAATGATTAATGTCTTGAGGGACACCCGTGGAGGTGGGAAGTTCCGCGCAGTATGTTTCGGTGGTTTGCAGTAGGTCTTGCAGTTCGGGGTTTGATATCATTTGGTATATATTTTTTGGTTATCAATCGTATTAAAGAACCCAACTTCACATCAATTCCAAAGTGGGGCGTTGGCTCATGTCGTTTTCTTTGAAGGAGATATAAGACATAATACAATGGTTATTTGCGTAAATTACACTTCATTCTAACTCTATTTGATATAATGCGTTGTTTTAGTTTTATTTTTCTAAGAAATAACAAAACACTATGCATTATTGTTCTTCTTTTGTTTCTATCTTGACATTCTAAATTCTCACAAAGACCTCCTCGATACCTACATATCAATTTCTTTTTATTTTCAACAATTGTTTTAATTATTGTAATTGAATGGCTACATTTTTCTGTCAAAGATTCGACCAATTCACGAGAAGATTCTATTTTATCAATAAGAGTTTTATACTCAGATTCGTTGATTGGTATTCGTAAGTCTAGTATTTCTCTCATTTTATTTAAAAGAGATATAATCACTGTAATATATCGTTTACAATCTTTTCTTATATTGTCAATAATATCTAATGCTCTATCAATATCTTCTGTTGATTTTTTCGAATAATCAATTTTCTCTATATCACTTTGTCGTTTTTCTAGAACAGAAATGGAATCCGAAAGCTTTTTTTGCTCATATTCCAATGCTTGAATAGAATCTTTTCCATGGCGAAGGATTAGCAATTCTGTATATGCATCTTCTTGTGACAAATTGCCATAATTATATCTGTCGATGATAAAATCAATATTCTTTTCTGCTTTGTTATTTTTCGATTCGTTAAAATAAATCATCAAAAATAGCAGTATCAAAAGAAATACTATGCAAATGGCAATTTCAAATTCCAGACTGATAGTAGGGAAAGATGTAAAGTTTAATGTTTTTATGTGTCTAAAAGACAAATTAAATATTATGCCCGCTATTAATAAATTTACTATGGAAAACACTGCTTCAATAGTAGAATTTCTGAACCCATCTATTTTTTCTATTGCTATAACAAGATTATTGCGATGAACTATTAAATCAACAATTGTTATGATTTTAATGATAAATAATATCAACCACAAAAACACGAGTATTGAGGGCAATTCATATTTATATAACACAAAAGCCATTACTATTGAAATAATTGTTCCGAAAACAATCATAGTTGTAGGGGCAGCCTCTTTTAAAGTGCATAACTTGCTATAATCAATGGAACGTTTCCTTGATATGAGTCTAAGTATCCATTTGAAAGTTGGATAATAAGATAATGCCGCAGCAAGAAAACCACTTAATAGTAGGATAAAGACGGACTCTTGAACCTTAAAAGCATTGGATTTAAGTAAATTATATGTTATTGTTAAAAATGAAACCATCGCTCCTATCAGAACCCAATTACTCCATCCAGGCATGTATTTATTTGAGATTTCACGATCTCTTTCGCTATATAAAAACGAAAGAAACTCTGCATGTGACAATTTATTGATGTCTTCTTTCATTATATTTCTTCTATTTTTAATTTATTTTATCCTCCTTTTTCCCGTCAGCAGCACCTGCATCTTGTTTTGATCTTTTATTATCTATTATTTCCCAATGTCCGCTATAGCCGCTACCGACATATTTGATATGGGGTAGTTTTGAAATATGACGTTTGATAGTATTAATGCCTTTGCCAGAGACCTTAGACAATTCTTCGGTCGTGATGTTGGGATTTTTCTTTATCTGCTCTTCTATCCATAAATCAAGATTTCTACTTTGGGTACCACCTTGGGTACCACCTTGAGTACCATCTTGAGTATCATCTGGAGTATCACTTTGAGGGACATCGTCAACTGTAGAGAAAACGTTCACAGCAAAAACGGTTAGCTTGGAAACATCAAATTCGGCCTCCTTGTTGTTGTTTTCCAGCAGCATTTCCTGTACTCGTCGAATACCTTGGTTAAACATATTCACATATTTCATTTCCTTCATGGCTTCGGCTATGATGGGATTCCGATAGTCGTTTACATTGGGAAAATTTTCGGGACGGGCTTCGCCATATAGGCCGCCAGCGTTCATGATTTCGATATGATCCTCAAACTGATACAAACGGACGGGCATGTTCGCTTGATAATCACGATGCATACAGGCATTCATCAGCAACTCGCGCAAGGCGTTGTTAGGATAGTTGATGACCGTTTTCTCCCGGAAAAGGCTGACTGAAACTGGCCGTTGGGTGATAATGGCATTGCTGACAAACATTTCCATTTCGGGGAGCTGTCGATAAAGCTGCCCTTGGAATCGCTTTTCATTAAGGACCTGCCCTCCAATGGCTTTCCCAGCAAAGCGGACATATTGGATGTAGAAGCCAGGGAAGAAATACCGTGGATTCTTCCCAAAGAGAATGATGGCGGCATTGGTGGGACAATCGTGCGTTAAATCGTACAAATGTATTGCGGCCAGTTGCTCCTTGATGTCGCGCTGGTCGCCAGACAACACCTCTGCATCGATAACCTGCGGGAGGTATTCCTGCTTGATAAAAGCTGTGTCAATATCATCTATTGTTGCACCCAAGCAGGGCATCGCGTCAAAGGTGGCCATATAGGAAGTCCTACGCTCCATAAGGATGCGTTCCTCGGCTTCGGTGGCAATATCTCGGCGAGGACCAATGCGCACGAAGGTTCGGCCCCGATAGCGAACGGGCGGAAGCAGCGAAGGAGAAACTTCGGCCACAAGCAAATCGCCTTCGGGGAACACAAAACGCTCGACCGACATCACTGGCAACGGCAGGATGTTTCCATCGGAACGGATGGCGGCGATTTTCTTGAGCAAGGCATCATCCACTTTCAGCCCCGACAAGGTGCCATTGTCGTATGCGCCCAAAATCAAGTACCCTTTTTTCCTTGAGTTGGGCAAATCGTTGGCAAAGGCACAAATGGCTTCTTGGAACTTGTCCATATCATTAGTGGAGGTGGTACGCTCCACGCGATAGGTCTCGGTGGTTTGCAGTAGGTCTTGCAGTTCGGGTTTGGTTATCATAAGAATGAGGTTTTATTCTGTTATTAATGCTTTATGTATTATCAAATCATCTTCAATTTTTAATAATGCCAACACGATTAGTTTAAGATAGGTATAATATGCATATTTGTGACATCCTTCATCTTCAGGATTTGCCTGTGTTCCATGAAGATATTTATTTCTCAAATCCAATCCATTGGTAAACATACTTTTATTAAGATAGTAGTTGAAATAGTCTTGTTCAGGTTTAGAAAACAAAGTGTTTTCAAAATGTATAATGTTTTCTTTTGCCATTTGTGTCACTTCCTGCCTGAATCGTTGGGGGTAGTGATAAAATGAAGCGACTTCATTTAAATTTAAGTCATATAATATCAAGATTCTTGAAAGATTGGTGATTTGAATACAACCTTTTTTGTCAATATATATTTGATCCCTATCAAGAAGATATTGTAATAAGGTTTTTTTGTGATCTTGATAATTATAGTATTCTACATTTTCCTCATTGGCAAGCAAATCAAAGAAAGTTTTATATTTTTTCCCTTTGAATGGCTCAACATACGACAGCAGTGTCTGATCCGAAAAGAATATATTTGAAATGCTCTTTATTTCGGAATTCTTTTCGTTGAGGTATAAATATTTATCTTTATTCAGGCTGGGTATATCCTTAATGAGTGTTGGTTGGGAGGATATTTGCAGAAGGTCAAAATCAATACTTCCATCTTCAACAAATAACTTGTATTGTTTCAGGATGGATTCTAATTCTGGAGCTAATAATCTGACTTTCTCTAACAAGTTGGAGGCTGTTGAAATAATCAATCGAGAATTGCTTGCAAAACCATAATTTTCGGGGAAAATTACAGTGAATACCTGGCTTAAAGTTTTTTCTAATAAGACTCCCATTTCTTCAAGCACTTTTGAGTATCCTGCAATCTGTCCAAGAGAGACTTTTTCAAGTGTCCTGAATTTAAAACTGTTCAGATAATCATGGTGCGAATGAAGTCCTATATGTCTTTCCAAAACGTCAAAATCACTCCTTTTACTGGCAAGGTCAATCCTATTTTGATGATCAACATATTCGAACAAATAGATGAAATTCTCGAACAAAGCATGCGGATTGTTGTTTTGTTTGATAAAATCCAAACTGTATGAATAGTTTAAGGTAGTTCCGTCGGAGATATGTCCTTCTTTTATTGTGTCCATATTCTCTGGAAAACTTATAGCAAGTTTATAATTTATGCTATTATTTTCTGAAAAGAACTTTTCAGTAAGAGTATCACATTTCTTCTGCGCCTTTAACCTCGTTTTATCGGTTAATCTAAAGACGCTATTGTTCCTGACATTGGGGATGATTTGAAGATAGTTTAGATTTGCTTGGGGAAGATCAATATATTTTAAAATGATATTTTCCTTATCTGTAATCGTTAGACTTGGGGGAAGAAAATAGGGAACCCTTTCTCTGCCAGCGATTTCGTACTTCGAAAGGATTATCTCGGCCGATTCCGGATGAGACGACATAAAGTCTTTAATTGGATTGCTGTAATGTTCAACGATTCTTTTTTGAGGTAAAATTCTATAAAGAATGAGTCGGTCACTATCTAATATTCTGCGAAATACATCTTGGGATATTTTTTTATAAATGCTTTGGCTGTTTACTAATTCCCAAAAGGAATTTTTATAGTCGAAGATGAGTTTGTCGTACTGTAATTCAATATTCTTGTCTGTTATTGTTGCCATAAAACGTCCGATGATGTTTTCATACTCAACAACTTTTTGTTTGAATTCAACAATCTCTTCTCGTGTCCACTTTTTCAAGTATACTTCATTATCAATGTATTTTTTCAAATGGAGTAACTCTAAAATATCATTTATGTCAGTATAATCAGATTTTGTCACTGCACGAAGGATGTGCTCTCCCTTACGGAGTTCAAATCCACCAGCCAAATCTCTTTCAGAAAAGAAAACGACCCTGTCTCTATTTCTCATCATTCCACCCTCCTTTTCCCACTTAGCAGCACCTGCATCAGCCCCCTCTTCTGCTCCTGCATGGCCGCCAGCTTTTGTTTTTGTATCTCGATTTCTTTGTCAGCATTGACTAAAACTGAAGCGATGGCAGTCTGTTCTTCTATTGATGGAATCCTCATATGCATATTGAAGAAATCAGCAGGTGTTACATTAAGTAAACCATGAGCACGACCGCCTTCGTTGGCTACTTTCACTAACTCTTTGTTTAGCAGGCCGGATTCGCAATATTGCTCAAAGAAATCAATGTTGGTTTGGGGCTTTTCTTTGAGTTTGAAGCAAATGTACAAGGTTGTTACAACAGCTTTATCAAAAGACTTTAATCGTTTGATTGCGCCCATAGGATAGCCATTGGAATGGCTTTTGTTATAGCAAAACTCGTTTTTATGAACTAAAAAGTAGTTATCTAAAATCTCGCTGGCAACGCTTTTGTTGAAAAAGTCCGTTTGAACGACAAAACCCCTTTGGGCAGAAATGGTTACCACATTTTTGTTGTCTTCTTCGTTTTTTCTTGTAATGCGTTCAGCAATACTTCCAAGCTTAATATTCTTCCACTCCCCACAAAACCCTTTCAGCCGCTTCTTCCCCGTGAGCAGCTGCTGCATGAGGCCGCGCTTGCGCAAGGTGAGCTTCTCTATCAGGGCGGTCTGCTTGGCGATGGCGGTGTCCCAAAGGGAAAGGACGGAGACGATGCGTTGCTGTTCGGAGAGAGGGGGAACGGGAATTTGTATTTGCTTAAGATTGTCGGGATAGATATGAACAATAGAAAAACCTTGCGCAAATTTATACCGTT
>JAEEGL010643556.1_pt1 | contig 14612 bp, 9 predicted proteins | sample 9134231 | NCBI WGS metagenome assembly JAEEGL01 (sample SAMN16246548, study PRJNA631951) | gut metagenome | biome: gut microbiome; feature: rumen; material: fiber-attached | host: Bos | place: Iran: Karaj | collected 2018-10 | reverse complement strand
AAATAAATGATAATAAAACAGATATTATATTAGTAGAAGGTCAAGATCATTTATTCTCTAAGAATGATACTGACTTTATAGAATTACCATTTAAATATTTAGTATAAAATAGATTTTATTAAACAAAAAAACGAATTTTTGAAGACTTTCTATTACCAAAATTAGTTTTTTACATAGAAAAAAGAGTATATAAATACTCTTTTTTGTTTGTTATATTTAACAAAAATTGGATTTTTGTTAAGCAAAAATAGAATTTTTGCAAAGAAAAAGAGCAATTATTGCTCTTTTTTTACTCCCTAGGTAGACTCATTAGGTTATCTTTAATAGTCTCGTCTGAAACTGATCTAACGTATTTTTCACCTTGAGCACTTAGTACAGGAATAAGAGATGGATATGGTGAAATGTTCACCTTTACTGTTCCATTACTATATTTAATATAGTCATATATATCCTCTTTATTAAACCAACCTAAGTTTAAGATATGAACCTTACGTATTTCGATTTGCTTGTTAGAATATTCACAGCCATATTTCATACTTATTTTATCAGCATATTTCATATTAATCCCACCAATCTACGAGATAAATTTACATATATTAGTGTATAGTTATGACATCCTATTGTATTGACTAGTGAATAATGATATCATAATAATAGAATAGCGCGATTGGTTATTCATTATACAACTAAGAAATACATGTATAAAAGGCATTTGTGAACAGACAAATGTCTTTTTGTGGTACTCGTTGCCACATCATAATAATATCATCTGTTATTATATAAGGCATGTTGCAGTTGCAACATTTTCTAGTGATCTTTAGAATTTTACATTTTTTGACGAACAAAAAGAACATTTTAATGTTCTTTTTTATTATTCGTTCTAACAATATTTACAATATCATCCACATCATCAATTATTTCTACCTTGTATGATAATATTTTCCTATTAAGAGTATCATATCTAGTTACTTCTCCATCATCTTGTATATTTAATTTTGCATTACTTGGAATACATACTATATTAAACACTTCATTTTCAGTTAAACCCAATATTGTACATAATCCTTTAACATGACCATAGTTTTGTCTAATAGGATTAATACAATATGATTTCCTATTACCATAATGTCTTACCCAATTCTTATCCCATTTAGATCCAGTAATGTATCCATTATATTGTTTAGTTTCTATACAGAATATTCCATATTTAGAAACTACTACATGATCTATTTGATTATGATAACCATTAGCAGTTATATTAACATTGTTTAATACTGTATATTCTTTCGGTAGTTTCCTTAAAACACTTTTTGTATGCGATTCTCCAAAGAAACCTACTATTCTTCTATAAAATAGTAATGATATTAATCCAAGCACTAAAACTGCTATTACAAAGGGATTAGTTAAGAATTCTTTTACCATTATTTCGACTAATTCTGACATAAAAATACCTCTTTTAAATATTATATCACTCAAAAAATATATTTTAGTATAACGAAAAAGAAATAATAGAATTATTTATTTAATAAATCTATTATTTCTTTTCTTTTTTCTTCTTTATTTCCTATGCCAATTTTATTGTTTTCTAAGAACTCAGTATACTTATCAAATAATTCAATGGAATCCTGTGGATTTCTACAATGTCTTATTTCTTCATATTTATAATTTAACTCTTTTTCAAAATTTTCTGGTAATTGAGATTTAATATCATCAGATACCTCATCAAGTTGATCAATTACACTTTTAGCAGTACTAGTAACATAGCAATGAAAATCAGCTTCTTTAATAAACTTTATTACTTTAGGTTCTATATTTTTATAATTAGTAAAATCAGACATATCTATTAAATCAGTAATATAATTAAACTCTCTAATATAATCGTCATCAAATAGTTCTAAATTATTAATAGCAAACTCTCTTATATCTCTTACTAATTTTGCTTTAGATTTATTAAATGAATTCATATTAGAACTTATATCTGATAATTCACCAAGTAAAGAATAACCAACTCCAAAAGCAACTGGATGTTTATTACTTAAATGTTTACCTACATTATATCTAAATATACTCTTAAATAATCCCATAGTATCACCTATAGATATTATATCATATTATTATTTTTAATTAATTTATACAATTATAGATTTTTTGATAGATAATAATTGGATTTTGGAGGGATAGTTGATGCAAAAAATAAATTTTTGCATAGAAAAAAGAGTATGTAAATACTCTTTTTTTATTTTTTGCTTGTTACAAAAACTGGATTTTTGAAGAAAAAAATATAAAACTGCATTTTTTTAATGGTTAATTCTTATATTTGTTAAAACTATCAAGATATTTTCTAAATGACTTTTCTAACTTTATCATATTTTCAGTCAGGAAAGTAATCATATTATCCCAATCTTCCTTGTTAAATATGCTAACATCATCTAGTCTATAGGAAACACGACTCATTTTTTTATCATCTAATCTTTCCCAAAATAAGGAATCACCAAATATTCTTTCTATATCCTTTTTATAAGAATATAAGTAATCATATAATTTCTTATTAAATTCTTTTTCAGAACTAGATATACCTAGTTCAACACTACAGTAATTCTTAGTAACAATAAAATTTAAAGGGCATCCAGAAATACCCGACCCTGTACTTAACCAGTGGTCATATTGATTCAACTCAATGTTTCTACCAGAAAACAGATCTGACTTAGTATTAAAGTAAGGAAGAAGTTTATGCCAAAACTCATTTCTATATATCTGACAATTAGCTAAATCTTCTTTTGTTCTAATGTTTTCAAGTGATTTTTCGTCATACCCTATCATAATATCTTCAATATCTTTTACCGGTATTATTTGATCAGTATCAACCACCAATTGTTCTCCAACCATAAAAGGCATAACCTTAATACATTGAATCTTCATACCAAATTTTCTAGCCCAAATAACAGTATTTGTAACTTCTTTCCTAAATTCCTTAGCAACCAATATTATTCTTTGCGTTAATTCTTGATTTAATTGTACTTCGGAAAAATCTGGTTTATCCAAAAAATCCGTAATAAGTATTTCTGCGTTCTCAGAAGATCCAATTTTATTTAAATACTGTTGATATATTGATCGTATATCTTCTTTCTTTAAGGATGAACAGTACCCAGCATATTTTAAAGATTGCCAAACAACATTTTTACCACTATCATCCAACTTATTCTCAATAACTACAATATTTCCCTCTTTATCTAAAGCTAATAAGTCTAATCTTTCGTTAGTATTATTAAACCCATCAAATTCTTTTTGAATTATGAGCAATTCTTCACCAAGAATACTAGGATTATTAGCAATCCATTCTTGTAAATCTTTCCTTTCTTTCAAGCCAACATCTTTGAAAGAGATTTCTTTTATTTCTTCTGTTATTTTATTCTTATTATCTACTAAAAACATATATACCTCCTAAAAATCAAAATTATTTGTTATAGCTATATCTATAATAAATTTTATTCTAGAAACTTCTATTTCTGTGTCTTCATCAGCTATAACTAAATAGTAATCTTTATTTCTATCATAAGGAATATTTTTAAATACAAATTTTTCTTTAAAGAATCTATCCTTAACATCAGCATTTTCATAGTTTGCCACAATAATACATTCATTAGATATTTTATCGCCATTCTCATCTTCAAAGTGAATAGTATATCTACATTCTTTATGAGTTATATCAACATTAGTTTCTTGAACAAAGTCAAGGGTAACTATAGAGTTTGTTATTTTAGTAGATAAACCACTATAACTAACTTTAACTTTTTCTACTTCCGAAGTAGATCTTGTTGACTTGTAACTTATAACCGGAATAACAATTTCATGAGGTAAAGCACCACCATGAATATAGTTTATTCCTGAACCCTGAATTCCAAATATTATATTTCCCTTAGGAATATTTACATATCCAGAATCTTTATCAAATAAATAATCTAAATTGATAGACAATAAACCCTCAGTATTAGATTTAGAAGAAGAATAAGAATATCTCTTTTTCTGTTTGATAGCATTAGTATCTTTTCCTATTTTTCCAAAACTTTCAATCTTTCCTCTTCTATAAAAGAATCCATGATCGGCTGTAATAAAAACTTCTACTCCGCTAAATGTTTTATGTAAATCTTCAACCAAATCATATATTTCATTTATTGCTTCGTCACATGCTTCAAAAATTTTATTTTCATTATGTTCTCCGGCATTATCAATTGTATTGTGATAAATATAAACTATTTTTTTACCTGAAAAAATTTTTTTCCAATCACCTTTTGTATATTCTCTTAGTTCAGAATACTGAATAGCCATAGAATCTAAATTATATTTCTTTAATAATTCATTTCTATCTGCTGTTCCTGATGATTTACATCCATCAACTAAAATATCATCAGAGTCAGGAATTAATGATAATTTTTTATGAGGAAGCAATGATGCCATCCCTAATTTAGTATAAGAAGGTACTAATCCTTGCATGTAACTAATTTCAGTGTTTCCACCTGTTAATGATAATCGGTCACTTAATTCTTTAGCACATTCAAATCTAAATGCATCAGATATAATTACAATTACTCTATTTTTTTTGTCATCATATGGCTTTATATAATTTTCAAAAAAATCATCTTGTAATAATAATTTATTATTAGTATAACTTGTTTGTGATTCTAGCATTTCACTCCACTTAAGCGATAGTACTAATATAAAATCATTAACATATATATTTTCAATTTTTTCCTTTAATTTTAATAAATCTTCTGAAAGATCAATCTTATCATAATATAAATAAAATTTTCTATATAGCATATCAATATAGCATAATTCATTTGAGTATTTATCAAAAAAGTCCTCAATTGAATATTCCTTGATTCTATCTATATAATTATTAATATTACTTAAAAAATCAATAGATACCTTCAATAAATTATACTGATTAGATAAAGATTGATACCAATATAAACTTTCTCTTTTCTTTATTAATTCAATATAATCATCATATGCAATTCCATCATTTACGAGTGAGTCACATATTAAATCGATAATATTATTATCTATTATGACAAAAGCATCACTAGATGAATAATTCTCTATCTTGTTGTTTTTTAATAACTCTGATATTCCAAATTCATTTGCTACATCATTAGATATTTTTTCGAAATACTTTTTTGAAGACGAATCTCTCATTAATGTATCAACAAATACATGAACGTTTGTTTTTTTCTTTAATAAGTATTTACTATATTTATTGATATCATTCATATTTTCTAAATCACTGGCAAAATAACTAAATATTAATGATTTATACAACATTGGTAGCTCATCTTGAGTTTTAATATCTGAGCCGAAATAATTATTTATTAAACCATAAATATAATCTGAATCGCCAAACTTGAATAATGTATCAATAACCTTTTCATCTTCAAAAGAATTAATAATAATACTTTTTATTATTTCATCAACTGAAATAGTTTTTAAATTTAATAGACATGCCGTAACAATAATATCTATATTTGAGCTATCCTTAACATCAATTTCAAATTCTTTAAATCTTTGTTCTCTTTTTTTATCTTTAAAAAATCTTTCATATTTTTTTATAATGCTTCTTTCTTCATTAGTTAAGCCTAAATTATTAATTCTCATAGTTGTAGAATCAGGATTAAATATGTAATCTTCATTTTCAGATTCCATGTCTAAAAGCTCATTGTCTAATCCTTTTTTTCTTGCAAAAGGAAGATAAATCAAAACATTCTTTTCTGGTATTTCTTTTTCAACATGATATCTTATCCAAAAACTATTACTATCATATTTAATAATTTCAGTATCACTTAATACAATGCTATCTAAATCTTCAGAATATTCTTGCTTTTCATCATACCAAAATATAATTTTTCTCTTTCTATCTCTTGTGTTATTTTGTAGTAAAAATTGAACAAGTAATTCTTGAACATCTTCATTCATAATTTATCCTCCTATTTTATTTTAGCTAAAATGCTTTCTTGTTTTCCATTTTTAGGATTTATATAAGTGAATTTATCATAATTAACTTTGACTCCATCATCTAAATTAAGTTCAATCATTCTATTAGCAACATCTGCCACTTCTTCTTCGTATATTTCGCATTCATTAATTTTATCTATTAATTCAATTTTTCTTTTTTGTTCTTTTCTAATATCTTGAATACTAATATCCTGATTTAACTTATATTCAACATCACTCAATAATTTTTCATATGTATTTTGAGTTTTATGTAAATAATCAACCCTAATTTTTGAAATCAATTCTTTATTATATCTATGTAAGTAAACTAAACATTTAAATCCATTCTTTTTACCAGAATCAAATAACCAATATATTGGTCTTTTTTGATACATTTTTAAATGATCGTTATAGAAATCATTAACAAAATATCTTCTAATCGTGTCCTCATCTGATTCTGTTCCATGCTTACCCAATGTTTCTGCAATAAAATTTAAATTATAATGTAAAGTTTCTTTTCCAAATACGATTTCTACAAATTTAATAAATCTATTGGTAATATCATCATTGAAGTAAGTTTCATCAGTTATTGGAATAATATTGTCTAAATCAGGTTTAAATGTCTTATATTTATTCCAATCAAACGCACCACCAGCATATGCTAACCCATCAATATCTAGAGAATACCTTCCAAACATACATCCTACAGCATAACTAATAAACGATTTTATATCTCTTAACTCATCAGTTTTTTTAATTGTTACATCTTTATTTGATTCCTCAGGAGATAATTCATCTTGAAGATTATATATATCAATGAAATACTTATTTAATTTTTCTTCATTAGACTTTAATTCATTAAAGTTTTTATTAATTACATTAGAATAGTAATTGTTTAACGATTCTTTAATAGTTGATGATTTTATATTAGGAATTAATAATGGATGCTTTTTAAAATCCCAACTGTTTTCATCAGAATCCCAATCACATTTAGAAAGTTCAATATTTCTACTAACTAAATCAATAATTTTAGCTTCATTTTCACTTCTTAATAATGGTAAATTAGCTATATCTGCAGCTTGAACATTTATAGTTGGATTAATAGCATTTAATATATAATTAGCACTGTTGGAACATAAAAAGCCTAACGCATAATACTCTGTATTTTTATCTTCAAAAAAACAAGGAGATCCTGCAACATCCCATAGAAAACCTTGTGGTAGAATTCGCCCTGAAAAATCCCCCGATGTTATGAAAGGCCACGTAAGTGCTTCTTTTAAATATAGATGTTGTAAAGTCGTTTTAGAACGATTAAAATTATCTTTTTCTTTCCAATTTACTAAATAATTATAATTACCATACCAATTTCTTCTTTCTCCACCCTTGCTATATGGAATCCAATATTTTTTTTGAATGTCTATTTCATCCATTGAAGATTTATTTAATGCAGTCTTCGTGATATCAACTTCTGTCCAAAGTCTTAGATACTTATTATTATCACCAATTGTCATACCAGTAATAACAGTTGAAAAATCAGAAAATTTAGTTTTTGAATAGTCATTTCTTAAATTGTCGGTAATCCAATATGCAATAGGTTTATGAGCAATTAAATCGAAGGCTTTTTTATCAACATTATATTTATAATTGCAATTTTTATTACTTAATGCCTCCAAAAATTTTTGGTTTTGGATCTTCATACCACCCTTAAAATCTACTAATCTAAAATAAATCCCAACATTATCCTTTATTGTATTCTTTAAAACAAAAGAACACAAAGGCACAATTGCATCTTCTAGTGCAGAGTATTCCATCTGAATTAGAGATTTAATACTCGAGTTAGTTAAAATAAAATTTCTTAAATTTTCATAATTTAATATAAACATCCATACATATGGTGTCATATAAGCAGAATATCCATCATTTTTTGTTAAAAATATATTATTAACAACAAAAGAGGAAAATAGGTCACCTTTTACTGTCGAATAGTTTTCATTAACATATTGTTTTAATTTAGGGCTCATAACACTATTATTCATATATGGTGGGTTAGTTACAACACAATCATATTTTTGTGAAAGTATACATGCTTCTTTTATCAATGGCAATACCTTGATTTTCAAATCTTCTTTAAAAATTGTACTATTATTCTTTATATCACTTAATAAAGAAGAGTAATCATTACTTTCGATTTTCAATAATGATCCTATTTCTTTTGCATCTTTAAATGTTTGATTTAAATATGAATACAATTCTTTACTATTTTCACTTAAATCAATAAATTCAAATAATTCTGACATACCAGAAGATTCTTGTATAGCCAAAATATTTAAATTTTGAGCTACTTCCTTATTAAAAATGTTTTTATCATATTCCCTAGCTTTTAAAAGAACAGATAAAACAGATAGTTGTCCAGCACGATCATCTATATCCAAACCAAAAAGGTTATTTTCTAAGATTAATTCAGGGATATCTTGCCTACTATATCCTTCATTTAAATACATTTGATACAAAAGTTCAAAACCGTAAACAAGAATATGCCCTGAACCAGAGCATGGATCAATAAATGTTATTTTTTCAACACTTAATCTATCATTTTTTATATTTATATTATCTTTGATAAAGTATTTCCAACCATTTACAATATCTGACATACCATTATGTTCTACATAATATCTACCCAAAGAGTTTTCAACCATATATTTTACAATCCAATCAGGAGTAAACAATTGTGTTGCATAAGGGATTTCGTTCTTTTTATATGCTTTCTTTGCAGAAATAACCTTATCCTTTTCAACTTGATTATAATATTGATATAACCATCCTATTACTTCTACTTGTCTAAAATTATCTTCAGGAACTTCTTTCAATAATTTAGATATAAAACCATTTTCTGAAAGAAAATTATCTGGCATCAACACATCTATATAATCAGTTCTTCCATCAAACACTTGTGGAATAGTTTCCCTTAGTTTATTACATATTAGTAAAAGAACATAGTTAAATCTCTTTGATTCTTCAAGATTTAAATAATATTCCTTATTTAGTTTTAAATCTAAAGCACTATTATTTAAGTTTGCATATTTTAATATTTCCGGATCAGGAGTATTATCTTTAGAAGACAATACTCTAAATCCTAGTGGCTGATTGTCTTTAGTTAAAGGAAGGTAATCATTTACTTCCATATATCTAATAGCAATTATTCTGTTAAACCAGGTAAATGTAGCTTCTTCAATAACTTGTGATTTACCTACTTCATTTATTCTTTTTGCTAATTTATCTCTATCATCCATTTCATCTTTTGTAAGATTTAATCTATGCTTTTTATTCGATAAAACAAATATATCTCCTTTTTGTTCTTTTTCAAATTGTTCATCTATATAAAGGGAATTTATACGAGTTTCTATTTTATTTGTTAAATCAATTTTAGACTCAATAGCAAACTTTCTTAATATAGTTTTATCCATATTTCCTCCATTTTTATCTAATTATTATATTGTTATTTTCCTTTAACTCTTTTAATAATTTTTCTTTTAAATCTTTTAATAGAACATCTAAATCATCTTCATTGTTTATTTCATATGATTTAGTCATAAAAGATTCTATTTTTACATTTTTTCTTGGAATAATCTTTTCTTGCTCTTTTTCAGGCACTTTAGCCATTTTAGCTTTGTCCAAAGCTTCATCAAATTGATCTTTTAATTGCGTAACAAATGTATCGTTAGCTAATATATCTTTTAATTCGTTTGATGTTTCAATATTGGTTTCTGTTTTTTTACATGCTTCAATGAAGCTTGTTCCTACAGATTCATCTACACCGCTATTTTTAATTTCATTATTAATATATTCAATTGTTGTTTTAATCTTATTCAGTATAGGTTTTGATTTTTTTTCGTATTGTTCTTCTAAAATATTATTAAGTTTATCTCTTAATTCAGGAAGAGTATGTATATCACTATATGGTTCTTCTTTTTCTAAAACACTAATGATTTCATTAACTGTAGTAATTAATTCCTCAGTATCATCAGCATACATTTTATTTGCTTCATAAATATCAACAGAATGTCTTGCTTTATCAAATTGATCCTTTTGAATCCCCTTGAAAAAAGTTATAACAGAATCTGTTCTTTCAACATCATTTATAATTATTTCTTTCTTAGCTGATACAGTTTCAAATATTTCATTAGTATCCTTAATTTTCACAATCCCTTCAAGCAATTCTTTAGTTTCTTCTGTAATTGATTTACCTGGATAGTTATATTTATATCCATTGTTATAATTCGCTGAAATACTTGCTATTTTATATAATATATCTTCAACAGCAGATTTAAAATCTTGAACCATTCCATCTTCATCTTCTCTTAAGTCAATTTTATTAAATGCAGTTCTTGCAACATTTTTTAAATTGTTTATTAAATCAATTGAAACTTTCTTTCTTAGTTTGACAATTGTTTTATCAAAATACTGTCTCTGTAATAGCTTATTTAATGTTTCATCACTTAAAGCATTTTGTGGCTCATTACTATAAATCAACATTATTACTTCATCTTTTAATAATTTAGTTAAAATATAAGCAACATCATCTTCTGAGAATCCATATGGGGCATCACCAAACTTTTGCATAATAGATCTAATTGTGATTGGAACTCTCATAGAACTATATTCCTGAATATATTCTTCAATAGCTTCATACGCTTTTTGATTAACAAAATTTTCTTCTTTTAATAATGAATTCCCATTATCGTGGAATAGGATTCTAATATCATTTGGAGTAAAATTATAATTAATATAATTTAACTTATTATAAACATCATTAACTAACATTTCTAAAGCATCATATATTCTTGACTTAATATCTTTGGAATTAATTGTTAACACTGAACCATTCATTAGAATATCAGATGTCTTAATTATTTCGGCCACATTATCTCTAATTCTTGATTCTGTTGTATGAGCTTCTCTTTCTTTAGCACGAATAATATCTTCTCTATTTTGATCTTGATATATTCCCGCTTGACTTCTTCTATATTCATCAATTCTTAAGCAATTATAAATTTCTTCATATATAGAATCAGATAAATCCAATTTAATAAATAATAATTTTGGATCTCTCATTGATAATGCTATCATACTATCCATATTTTTTTCTGAAAAGCTTATAACTCTAAGACCAATTTCATATTCTTGAGAGTATTTTATTGAATCCATATATAGTGTTAAAGGAAATTGTTTACCCTTATATGTATATTTTCTATCACTAAACAAATCGTCAAAAACTATTTTCTTCAAGAAATCAGTAACTTTGTTTGGATCAACATTTATCTTTTTAATCTCTCTATTAATATCTTGTTCTTCATCAGTTAGGAATTTATATTCTTCATTTATTCTTTGAATCAATGTTTGTCTTTCAAGTCTTTTTAAAGATTCAGTAATATCTTTTTTAAGTTGTAATCTATTATCATCAATACTTGAAATATATAGAGTAGTTATATTTTCAATATTTGCAGGAATGGTTTTGATATTTTTTAACATAAATAAAATTTTCAAAACGTTTAAATCCATTTCCTTTAAATCGCCATGCTCTGTTGCTTCTTTTGCATGCGATAAAACTCTCTTGATAGATCCCTCAAGAAATCTTTCAATAGTGTCATAGAATGCATAAAACGGAACGAATACTCCCACTTTCTTGTCTCCGTATTGCTGTGCTGTTTCTTTAAATGCACTAAGTAAGTTTCTTTCACCATGAGATAAACTAATTCCAGCAAATCCATGAGTTCTAATATCATCAAATACATCTTGAACCAGTTTGAATTGATATGGAACAAAAGGATAAGTAATCGCAAAATCATCTGTATCATCATAGAACAATTGAAATGATGCTTTATTAAATGTTAATAAGCTTTTAATGATGGTTCCTTTTGTTTCATATAATGGTTTCAAAGTTTCATAACCTAAATCATTTTTCTCTAGAATTCTTTTTTTAATAACTTCATCAACGTGTGTACTTGAAAGTGATAATCTTGTTGCAAATCTTGCTTGTATCTTAGAGAAGTCATTCCCTTTAACTTTTACTATTTCATCTATAGCTTCTTGAGAAGTAACAATAACCCAAGCTTTATTGCCACATTGAACACTTAACTCTTCAACTATTGTTTGTAAATTTAATAGTAAGCCTGTATCATCGCCAATATATTGACCAATCTCATCAATCAAAAAAACTACATGATGATCATTACCTTTTGCAGTAATATACTCATTAATTCTTTTTGCAAAATCACTAACTGATAATTGATATGTATTTTCAGTAGCATCAATTACAGTTCTTGCTTCACTTTCAGATTTACCTAAAACTTTCATATATGTTTCAGCAAATTCATCTTGTCTTAGTGAAATAGTATCTCTAACATCTTGCCATTCAAAATCATGATCTTTGTTAAAAGTTTGAACAAATTCATCATATTTATTCTGTTTAATTAAATTTCTCTCAATCTCAGCAACAAAAGGTTTTGTAGAAAGGCCCATTTTTTCATTTAAAACTTTCTCCATAACACTTAATACACTTGCTTTCTCACCATTTGTTGTATCATCTGCTTTACTTTCAATGTTGAAAAGTATTACATCTGAAGATACATTACCAGCTTCTTTAATTTCTTTTAATAAGAGTGTATCTTCTATTTTTTCGTCAAAGTAATCTACTGCTTGTTTTCCACCAACAGTTTTATTAGCTAATAAATATGATAAAATCTTTAAAAAATGTGATTTACCTGAACCATAGAATCCAGATATCCATACACCTATATCTTTATTATCTCTTTTATATGCAGGATTAGATTGAATACTTGTTTTATATGAATTAAAGAAAGTAGTAATATATTTTAATACTTCTGCTGTAACAATATATTCATCTAATTCTTGTGCTTGGAAGTCTTCTTCCCCTGCAATTATGACACCTTCAATTTTTCTATCAATATCTTTTTTATATAACTTTTTTAAATTTTCCATATTTCCTCCTTATTTTCTATCTACCAATTGAAATCCTCTATAATAATCATCGTTTGGCAACTTATTAAACAATCTAAAGCTTTGCTTATCGTAACTTCCAGGATACATCATTATTAATTGATTATTTGTTATTACTCCTTGTAAATTATTTAATATTGTATGCCCTCTTACAATACCATAACATTTATCAATACCTATAAGTATTACAATATCACCAAGTTCAACTTTTTCTTTTATCTTTCTTGATAAATAATTCTTTGATGTTCCTATACCTATTGCGCTAGATATTTGTTCATTAACATATTTGCTTCCTTTTCTTTTTTCTGTATTAAAAATAGCATCTAAAATATGTTGTTCTTCCAATATTTCTATTATCAAGTCATAAATATCAAACACCTTTAATTTTAGATTTGATTTTGGTATTAAATAATTATAAATATAATCCCTCACCGTGTATTCGTCTTGTGGATCATAATCAAATATGTGAAAATCGACTTCATTACCTAATCCTAAAGATTTTTGAAAGTTTTCTGAATTCAATTTATTAGTCATCTCTTGTAATCTTGATTGAATTGTTTTCATCTTAATCCTCCTATAGCATTAGCATAATCTATATCGCCAACCACATCTAATAATGTAATGAATCTGTCTCTTAACAGCGGCCTAATTATTTTAAATCTTTCTTTTTCTTTTTCAACAATACCTGATTCAACAAGAATAAGCATTAATACTTGTTTCAATTTATATATAGTCGATTGAGATTTATTTTTCAAAGTTTCACTTAATATACACTTTTCTTCAAACCAATTTTCTATTTCTATTCTTTCAATATAATCTTTTTTTAAAATCAATTTGTCTTTATAAACTTCTGTCACAAAATCAGATATCAATCTGTCGGTTTTCATGCAAGAATATAATAATAGATATTTGCTTGTTTCTATATCGCCATTAACAAATTCATATAACATATCCTTATTAAAAACGGAAAGCCTCCTAAAAATTGGAGAATTAGTTCTTTCAATACTACTCACTTTTTTATGTTTAATTAAATTCTCTTCAACGTTTCTTTTTCTTAATTCCGTTGGGTCCTCCCCTTCAAGTAAATACCTTGCAATTATCTTACTTTCTTCATATAAAAATGGTTCTCCAGTAAGTTTAGCACTATAATCTTCCATAGAATTCCTCCTTTTTTTGATAATATTATACCATAAAAAGAGGTTTTGCACTATATTTTTTGCATTTTTTTATTTTTTTCGCAACTTTTTTGCTCATTTTTTTATTTTTTCGCAATATAGCAACTTATATATGTACATTATTATACATTTAAATTTGATAATTATCGTTATTTATATTCAACATCTATATATATCAAATAATTAAATTATATTATAAACATATAATCAAAAAAATAATTTCTTTCTAAGCAAAAATCTCATTTCTCCACAGTATTTTCTCCCAAAACCCGATTTTTGTTAAGTAATTATTATATTTTTGCATAAAAAAAGAGATCTATTACTAGATCTTTTTTCTTTTAATTAGAATAATTAAGCTATTTCTACAGTAGCTCCAGCTTCTTCTAATTTAGCTTTAATATCGTTTGCTTCGTCTTTAGAAATATTTTCTTT
>JAEEGL016849098.1_pt1 | contig 14613 bp, 9 predicted proteins | sample 9134231 | NCBI WGS metagenome assembly JAEEGL01 (sample SAMN16246548, study PRJNA631951) | gut metagenome | biome: gut microbiome; feature: rumen; material: fiber-attached | host: Bos | place: Iran: Karaj | collected 2018-10 | reverse complement strand
CGGCCTGTATCCGTTACTCAGCCGGTGTCCATTTCCAGCTCAACGAAGATTCCGGTAGTCGAAGCTGTTCGCCCTCAAGTATCTGTCACTGCTCCAAGGTCTTCTTCCCCAGTAGTCATTCCTCCTGCCGTGGCAATTCGTCAGCCAGTTCCCCCTCCGACGCCAGTAGTCATTCCTCCTGCCGTGGCAATTCGTCAGCCAGTTTCCCCTCCGACGCCAGTGGTCGTTTCTCCTGTGGTTCGTCCTTCGGAGCCTGAAACCCGCTTGAGAGGACAGGTGGCAGATGCCCAGGACCGGTTGAAGCAACAGACAGCAGATGCCCAGGCACGGTTGAACCCGCAGCCGGTCACATCATGGCGTCCTACGCAATCAACGCAACGCACAACGGATGCAAGTTCGACTGGGGTCAATTCTCCATTTAGAACCAATACATTGATCGATTCTAATCCATCACATGTAACCTATCAAGTAACGCCTCAAAGGGAGCCGGCTTCTTCCCATGCATCTTCTCAAAAGAAGCAGGAGATTCCGTCTCAGACGACTTATCCGACAGCAAAGCCTTCCTATCAGCCTCCCCGTCAAAAGGATCAACCCTCCTCTTCATCAAATGTGGCAGCTAGATCCGTGCCTCAGGAAAAATATGGAAGCGATTCTCTCAGAAAGTCAGTTGCCGCACAAACAAGGAGGGCATGTGTGCCTCCACGAAAGACCCGGAATACATCCTCCGGATTCAGCTGGGGGTGGGCGATTGCTATTTTGCTTGTCTTCGGGTTCGTTTTCCGTTTTTGCATCCGGAACATGGCCGATCAGCCACGACAGCAGCGGGACGGCAATCCGTGGGTCTTGGATCCGGCACAGCAGCAGGACGACAATCCGTGGGTCTTGGATCCGGCAAGACGCTAACATGGCCATATCTTGTCATAATGGTAATACAATTGTTTTGTAAATATCTTTTAATGAATATAAACCAGTATTTATTTCACTATGTGTTGATTTTTTTCGACCCCTTATTATATTACGTATCGTACTATTATTGTCTCTAGTCAAAAGGAACCGAGAATCATGCAGATCATCTTCAATGGCCTATGCAACGGGGCGCTCATTGCGTTAATCGCAATGGCGTTCGTCGTTGTCTATTTGCCGACGAAGGTGTTCTATATCGCATTGGCAGGCATTTATGTGCTGGGAGCCTATCTGGCGAAACAGTTCATGGCCTGGAAGCTGCCGTGGCCTGTTGCCGTCGTCGTCGCGTTGGCGGCGGGAGTCGGCGTTTCGCTTCTTTGCGATCTGTTGAACCATCGGCCATTGGAGCGCAGGCGTTCTTCCATGGGGGCTCACATGATCTCCAGTCTTGGCATCTACATGATTCTCGTCCAGATTGTTGCGCTTGTCTGGGGAAATGCACCACAATTCTTGAAAACAGGTGTTGGCGGCGTATGGCGCGCGGGAGGGCTCGTCATGGCCCACTCCCAGATTGCGGCGCTTGTCGTTTCGTTGCTGTTGGTCGCCGTGTTCTTCTCATGGCTGAAATTCAGCGATCTTGGGTTGCGTTTCCGCGGACTGTCAGACAATCCGGTTGAGATGGAACTGCTGGGCTATGACACGGACAACCTGCGGACACTGGCGTTTGCGATTTCAGGCTTTCTGGGAACCGCGGCCGGTATTTTGAATGCCTATGACCTGGGCTTTGATCCAAACATCGGTATATCTGCCGTCATGCTGGGCATTGTCTCGACGATTATCGGTGGAAGAGGCACGTTTATCGGCCCTGTCATCGGGGGCCTGTTGCTTGGTGTTGTTCGTTCCCAGGTTGTCTGGCACGCTTCGGCCCGTTGGCAGGACGCCATCACGTTCTTCCTTCTGGCAATCTTTTTGCTGTGTCGACCGAACGGAATCATCGGCGGCGAGAAACGATTGGAGGCGAACGAATGAATTACGTCTTCCATCTGCTGATATACTTCGGGATCTACGCCATCCTCGCCATGGGGCTGAATCTCATTGTCGGGTACTGCGGACTTCTCACGCTCGCCCATGCAGGCTATTTCGCCATAGGCGCATACGCCTATGCGCTCGGCACTCTGGCATGGGGGATGAATTCCCTTACCGCGCTTCTGCTGGCGTTCGCCGCTGGCGGCGTGCTGAGTCTTCTGACGTCGCTTCCGACATGGCGGCTGAAAGGCGACTACTTTGTCATGGCATCCATGGCGGTGCAGGTGTTGCTTTATTCCACTGCGTACAACTGGGTCAAATCCGAAGCACCGCTTGGTTCCCTTTCCAACTTGACGAACGGTCCGTTCGGCATTGCCGGCGTTTCCCGTCCCGTGATTTTTGGTTGGAAGCTGAGTTCGCTCGGCGCAATGGCGGCATACTCGCTGATTGTCATGGCGATTTGCATGGGCGTATGCCACCTGCTGCAGACCGCCCCTTGGGGACGGACGCTAAAATGCATGCGGGATGACGAATTGGCGACGAAGAACCTAGGGAAGAACGTGCAGCTTCTGAAAGTACAGGCGCTGGTCGTGGCCTGCGCGCTGGCCGCCGTCGCAGGCGCAATCTATGCGAGCTACACAAGCTATATCGATCCATCGCTTGCGACAATGGATCAATCGATACTTCTGATTTCCATGATCTTTGTCGGAGGCATGGGCAATCTCAAGGGGCCGCTTACTGGAGCGGCAATCCTTTTGCTGATTCCGGAAGTGCTCCGTTTCATGAAGATACCGGATGCGGTGGCGGCTGAAATCCGTGTCATGCTGTATGGCTTGATGCTCGTGCTGATCGTGCGATTCAAGCCAGAAGGCATTGCCGGCGACTACAAGGTGAACTGACATGATGCAGATGAACAACAATGACATTGTGCTTGAGGCCGAAGGGCTGACGAAGTCCTTCGGCGGCAACGCCGTGCTCAAGGGCGTTGATTTCAAGCTGCATCGTGGCGAAGTCGTGCTGCTCCAAGGTGCGAATGGCTCTGGCAAGACGACGCTTCTGAACATTCTCACGGGCAATCTCAAGCCGGACAGTGGCGTCATGCACAGGCATGAGACATTGGGGCGCACGTGGCAGGATGTCCGTCTGTTCGCGTCGCAGACGCTTTCGGACAATATTGCGATGGCAACGCCGAAACAGTCCGGCGAGAATCCGTTGAAGGCGTTATTTCTCGCGTGGAAGACTCGCCGTGAAGAACGCCGCAATACCAATGAAGTGGCAGACATTCTCAAGCAGATAGGTCTCATGGAAAGAGCTTCCGTGTTAGGAGCGAGTGTTAAGATTGCGGAGGCGAAGTTTGTCGCCATGATGCGAGCCATCCACGCAGGGGCAAAGGTGCTGTTTCTGGACGAACCACTGGCGGGGCTTGACCATGAAGAGATAGAAGCTGTCCTTGCCATGCTTCGAAATCTTGTGAAGGAACATGGCTTGACACTGGTCGTTATTGAACATGCGCTTAATATCCCGAAGATTCTTCAAATCGCCACGACTGTCTGGACGCTGAGAGACGGAAAGCTTTCTATCGGGACAACGGATACGGCGGATGACGCGTCTGGGGGGGATTTGCATGCTTGGCTTAAGATACTGGCCATAGATGGCGAATTAAACAAAATCGACTTGCCAGGAGGAGCGTGTCTGACAATTGCTACCAGGCAAAGGAATGCTCTGCCTGTGTTGTCCGTCAAGGACTACAAGGTCAACCGAGGTGCCCGCCCTGTTATCATGGAACCGATTTCATTCACGCTCAAGGAAGGTGATATCGCCATTTTGGAAGCACCGAACGGTTGGGGGAAATCCACTTTGTTTGAGTCACTTGTTGGACTTATTCCCGCAACAGCCGGCAACGTTGAATTGTATGGAGAAGATATTACATTATTACCTGTTTGGATGCGGGCAAGAAAAGGCTTGCGACTCAACCGTGCGGGTGGGACGCTCTTCACACAGGCGACTGTGTTAGAGAATGCACGTCTCAACCATGTCAAGGAGCCGGTTCTTCCGGATTTCTCTAACCGCAAGGCGGGCTCGCTTTCCGGCGGTGAATCACGTCGCCTCTCGTTCGAGGCTGCTCTCAATAATCCAGACGCTAAAATTTTGATGTTTGACGAGCCATTTCAGGCTCTCGACATTACTGGGTCTGCGCGGGTGCGCAGTTCTTTGGCAAATAGTAGAAAAACGTTTTTATTTACTGTACCAAATAAAAGAAGGTGAAAAGCAAATGAAAAAGACAGTTTTGTTAGGTATTCTGTTTCTTGCAATTATTGTTGTTTTCATTATATTGTGGACTAATGTGTTTGGGAAGTCTTCTACCAAGAAAACAGTGTATTCAATTTCTCCATTGTCGGGTGCATATGCAGAAGGTGGCAAAAATGCACGATTAATAACAGAAATGTATTTCCATGATCATCCAGAAAGTAAACTATCAGTTAAATATGTCGATTCAGAAAGTAATCCTACAAAAGCCGTGACGGCGATTAATCAAGCTATAATTGCGGATAAGAATCCTTTAGCAGTTTCTGTCATTACATCAGTAAGTGTAGCCTGTATTCCTGCTCTAGCAGAGAAAAATGGCTTTACAATTGCGGTGTGCGCATTAAAAACAAAGCAGTTTGAAAAGTTTTCAAATTATCAATTCTTGAGTTATGATGTTACAGATGTTGTTGGGTTACCAGCTCAATATCTTTCCAAAAATTGTAAATCTTGTATTGTAATTTATTCAAGTGAAGAATATGGTTTAACAGGTGCTACAGCTTTTAAGACAACATTTGAATCTTATGGAAATAGAGTTCTAGGAATGGTTCCTTATATGGTAGGTGAATCAAGTACAAGAGAAGTTGTTGAAAAAGCTCTTGAATTTGGCGCGGAAAGCATTTTTGTGGTTGGTGTAACAACTTCAGGTTATTTAAATATATTTAGAGATATAAAAGGACATGGTTTTAAAGGAAAAATAGCATCTGATATTGTTTTCTCCAGCCCTTTTATTTATCAAGCATTAGGAGAAACAGCGGAAAACATTGTTTTTGTTTGTTGTGATTGTGATTTGACAGAACCAAGAACTGAAAAAGGGAGAATATTTCGTAATGCTTGTTTATCGAATAATATGATACCATATTATGCTCTTGTAGAAGCTTATGATGCTTATTTGATTATGGATTTTATTGTTCAGAAGAATAAAGAATTTTCGCAAGAAACATTTGTTGAACTCAAACAATTTAATGGATGTATTGGGCCTATTGATTTCTCTATTAAAGGTGAGGCCAAATATTCTTTCTGCTTGGGAACAATTATTGATGGCAAAATTACTGCAGTAGAATGAAGAAGGAGATAATTTAAAAATGGCTCAAGAGATAGGGATTGGAATTAATGCGATAAATGAACTTTCTAAACTTGAGAGGGATGTATATATATGGTTAAATCAGGACGATCAGAAACAAGGGACTCCTGTAGAACGTATATCTAGGATATTTAAACCTCTCTCGATAGAAAAAAATGACAAAACTATTTATAAATATACGATAAAAAATATAAATGGTAAATTTGAATTAATTGATGCATATTCGGATTATAAGAAGACAATTTGGTCTCATATCTATGATTATTTAGATAGAAAACTAAAAAAAATTTTAGAAAACAATGAAGAAGATTTGAGTAATTTAGATAGAAAAATAAAGAGAACTTTAGAAAATAATGAAGAAGATTTGAGTAATAAAGAAAATTATCGTTGTTATTTTGAACAGTTTGTTTGTCGTTTGCCTTTTGAGAATAAATATGGAACTTTTACAATTGCGGGTAATCAATTTAATGATGAAAAAAGGGAAGGTTTTATAAAAAAACTTAATCAGGAGGATTTTTTATTCCTTAGTTCCATTTTTTTACTTCATCCTAAAAATATAAATGAACAAGAAATAAATAAAGATGAATGTATGCAGAATGTATGTGCATGCTTAACGACAAAAAAAGGGCCTATAATAAATGCATTAAAAGATTTTAAGGAAATTTGTGTTATAGTTTACAATGATTTTTCTAATGATATTGAATTTATACGGAAAGATGACTCGTTGCGTTATGGCAAATATAAAGAATTTTTTATCAATAATTTTATTGCTTATAAAAATTGGATACAATGTGATGATAATGATGATTACTGTATCTTTTTTATACCTTCAGGTTTTGATAGCTTGTCTCGTACTGCGTTGCTATGTCCCGTATTATTAAAGTCTAGTATAAGTGAAGATGAGATAAGAACTATATTTTTAAAATTATGGGTGCTTTCAAGAACGGTAGGAGATTTTTGCGAGAAATATTTGAATCAGTTAATTGAAGATAAAGAAAAACAAGAGATATTGCTTGCATATACTCAATCAGCGATTGGTTCAATTATGTCCCGAAATGGGTCACATAATATAGGAAGTCATGTTTTGGCAGCTTTGTCGCACAATATTGGAACGATGCCAGATGACAGGATACTATATCAGTATATTCAACATAGAATGGATTATATTGCAACAGCAACAACGGAATTTCCAATGTGGGCTACTCCCACAATGTTTCTAAGTAATATAATGAAAACATTTTTATCGCAACGTCATCTTTTAGATAATATTGCTGGAAGTGAAGATCTTAAAGCTTGGAAATTTCAGGGGAGGAGTATAGATGTCGAATCAATCAGTGTTGCAAAGTTAAAATTTCATATCCGCAAAAGAAAAAATAATGTTTTCCAAAAAGTTCTTACATATGATAATCAAAACGGGGGAGTGAATTTAGATGAGGATTTTGCACTTGCCATTCCAGGTGGAATGGTGGGCCAACATGCATTTTTCACAATTATTGAGAACGTCATTCGAAATGCCGCCAAACATGACTGGTCTTCTCCCCCAAAGAAAATCAAAGAAAAGGGAATCAAAAAACTTGATAATGAAGGGAAAGTGAGTCAAGGCAATCTGGAAATTTTTATAGACTTTGAAGACCTTCGTGCAGAAAACAATGTCGAATTTACAATTTTTTCCAATATGTCCGATGCTGATGAAATACTAGATGATAAAAATAATACGACAGTTTTCGATAAAGTCGCGCATGCGATAAAAGAGCCATTTATCGATGAAAGGGGAAATCTTCGAAGAAAGAATTGGGGCATTGCCGAAATGAAAATCGCTGCTGGTTACTTGCAATCACGTGAACCAGGCGTTATTGGAGGTCTTGCGAGTTCAAGCGAAAAAGCGATAATTGATGAAAAACGTTTTGGAGAGGTATTAACTGCAGTAAAAGTATCTATTAATGAAAACGATGATATTAAACATTTAGGATACCAATTTAAAATTTCGAAACCACGGACGCTTCTTATTATTGTAGATAAGATACCTGAAGAATTGAATGAAAACCGCAAGCAAGAATTGAATAAATTTGGAATAAACATTCAAACCAAAGAGCAAGCTGGCAAAATTAACGCATACAACAGTTATGAATTTATTATAATAGATTCGATTCAGGAAGAACAGTTGACTTGGTCTTTGCCATTTCGTATCATTTGCATGAGCAAGAACAATATTAGCCAAGTAAAAAATATTGTCGCTATATGGGACAATAATAACGGAACACCTGAAAGTCTTGTAAATAAACTTTCAGGTTGCAAAACTTTTGCTCTGGAATCTGAGGTTGATGACATTTTATCACAAGTTTCTGCATGTTGGATTCAATATTTAAAAAATCGGCAGGAACTAGACAGCGATTTTAATTTAATAATAAATGCTGCAGATACTAATGAGAAATCTTCAGGACAAAGCCTTATCAATGAGGCTTCCGCGGTGGCGTATGTTTTCCAAGAAGGTTTCCAGAAGGCAATAAATGGTTTTCAAACATTATATAAAAAAGAGTATTCGAAGATAAAACAAGTCTTGGATTACCTTGAAAAATTGAACGCTGATGTAGATCAATATGTAGCAATAAGTGATGCATCTTGCAGGAATCTTATCAAACAGCAACTCTCCAATTGGTTGAAGAATTGCCCTGCTGACAATGTAAGCGATATCATTGCATTTTTTGATGCTAAAGAAGAGCGCGATTGTCCAATGAAAAAGTTTGTGGACTATTTGGAACAAGTGTGCAGACAGGCCAAGGGATATTTAGGAAAATACGCTGAAACAATCGTTACATTGCCCAAGTTTGAGAAATTTTCTAAAGATAAAGAAGATTTAGATGGTTGGGTTGATTCACATAAAGACATAAAGACAAATCCTAAATTATATTTTAAGAGTAATCCTTGTGATAATGTTCCAGCTATCAAATATATCAGACATTATAATTCTACGGAAGCTATTGCACGTACGGAAGAAGAAATAAAGAAACATGAGCCTCCTGCTTTTGTGACAAATCCATTTAGAAGACTTGGTCAAGGCTCCAATATACTCTATATTGAGCCTTTGAGCGGCACTCAATCCTACTTTTCGCAAATCCAATCTTTAATCAAGAAGAAAAACAGACTATTCAAAACGAAACTTGTCGAAAGTGCGTTAATGCGGATTTTGATTATCGATGAGCGAGTTTCAAAGTTCATTGATAATCATTCCGATGCAACGCTCGCAACCCTCGCCAGAATGGGGATTTTCATAGCCGATGACAAAATGGTGACGAAAGCACTGGAAGCTGAATCGGACGAAGAGAAAGAAAATTACAAATATGATATTGACGCAACGCCATCAACGAAAGAGAATCCTGTGACATATACCGAAGAAGGCCTTGTAAAGCTTGATGTAGAAGAAATCAAACTGTTGCGTAATAGAATAAAAGCTGGAAAATCAGCCCAAATAAGTGAATCTTACGATTCATATAAAAAACATTTTGATGTTTTAATTGTTCATCAAGGTATATTGGACAAGTGGTATAAGGGTATTGTTGAAGACGATGACAAGAATACCGCCCTTTACAACTCCTTTAAGGAAATCTTTTCGTATGTCATCATCACAACAGGACGTGGTACGCCTGCCACCATTCCCAATATGGCAAGAGTCCTGCCATTCTCCACAATTGAGACGACGCTCTTCAGAAAATATCCGGAAAAACTGATTCTTGTGGATGCAATCATGAATATTCTTCCGCACAGGAAATAGTAATGAGGAGAATTGGTATGAAAATCGTTGTTTTTATATGCGGAAAAGATAAGGAGAAAGGGAATACACTAGGAGAACTGGCTTATTGTAAGGATGCTCAAAAAACAATAGATTCCATCCCATACATACCATATTGTGAATCCGTCTCAGATAATGTAACAGATTCCGATAAAGTGTCGCATGTTATCATCCTCCCGCATTCATTCTCTGTGAAGCGAATAATACCTGAATATGGCGTGACAGAGGCTAACAAGCCAAATATCAAACAATTTTTCAGTGATTTGCTGACATTTCTTCATCGGCGTTTTCCTAAAAATGAGACAATTAGCGATGTAACTGTCATTACGCATTGGAATTTTGATGGCGTACAAAGAATGGAAGATTTTGTGGAAAAGGTTAGACGTGAACTATCCACAACTGAAAAAGAAGAGGGTGGCTTCTCGGAAATATCGAGCTGGAAGACCTTCTCCTATAGTAGTACGATGCCTGGTTTTTTTTCGGATAAATACAACCTTCTTGACGGACAGTTTGAAGTTCCATGTCCGCAAGAGTGTGATCAAATCCTAAAAAAACTGGAAGACGGATATTGGATGATAAAGCTAGATGATGAATCAATAAGAGACATAGTTGGCGAACAACTCAAACATATATTTTATCTGATCATGGCAAGATTGAACCATTGATGGGAGATTGCGATGCGAACAGTTATCACGAGGCCACCGCAGGTATTTAGAATACTTATCATAGATGATCAACTTTGCAGTGACACGGAATGCAATGACAAGTTTGGTTGTCCAGCCAAGAATGTGCGAGATGTGGTAAACAAGTATCTTGTGAGTCTTGTAGCCAGTGTCTGTCCAAAGATTCCTGTCGAGATAATCTATGCGAAAGATCCGGATGAGGGAATATCTTTATGGCTAGATCAGATTTTTGATCTGACTCTTGTCGATTCAGACTTCTCAAAGAGCAATACCAGCCCAAAGACTGATTCTGATAAGAGAAGCTTTCTGGATTTGAATCTCCAATTTTCAGGAGCATATCTTTTCCGTTTTCTTAAAGCAATGGCCCAAAGCGGTGACAACCCCAAAATTCGTTTCGGTTGTGAAATTGCATTATGGACTGGACTTGGACTGGATGGCAGAGAAGATCGTGCAGAGGAATTGCTCTCCATTCTTGCGCCAGATTCAGCTGGAGACACGATATTGTTCATTCCCAAAAAAGAAGATGAAATTAACGAATGGAAAGAAGTAATAAAGACGAAACTATGGGAAGATGTAAAAACGTCTGATTATTTCAAGGTCACTGTCAAAACCATTGAAGATTGCCTTCAGAGCATGAAGGAAAGCAATCCAGTTCTCAATTCGGAATTAGAAATTGAACCTGAATGTATTATTGAAAGAATAAAACGTCTTTACCCCGTCGTATGCCCAGAAGATTTCATGAACTGGTGCGGCTTGGATGGGTATGTATCAACAGCTTGTTTATTTAAAAGTGAAGATAATACAATATGCCTTTCAGATGAATGGAAGTCAGGAGGAGTTCTTCTCTCTCCTCTCTTGCGAAAACATGGAAATGAGCAACCAAATGAAGAAGATGCTCTGGCCTTGTGTGCTCTCTCTATTAAAAATGAACTGCAAAAGCCTCTTGCCCCTCCCCCTCCTAAAAAAACTGTCAGGAAAGAACGTATCATAGCAGCTGCAACACCGCTTACCGGTTGCAGCGCTGTCAATGAAGACGATGCAATTGCAATGCTGACAAAGAAAATTCAGGCATTGTTGGACGGACCATTCGGCAAAGTTGTTTTGAAGACGGTTTATCTTGATTACGAAGATCAATGGGAAGGCTTTGGATGGCCTAGATTGCAAGCGCAGGAGAAGGGGCATATTACGCGGTGTTTGCGTTCCACCAAATATCCACGTACGCTTTGGAATACGGGAAAAACCTCCAATGAGACTTTTGCGCCTGTTACGTTGAACAAATTCCTTTCTGCTTTTGCAAAAGAAAACAAGGCTTATTGCCAAAGGGTAATCGTATCACTGGGAAGCAAATATCCATTAGATAATAAGGACCAAGAGAAAAGCATAAAAGACAGAGAAAATGCTATCAACGGGGAAGGGCTAAAAAATATCTGGTCTAGATTGTTTAATAATGTTTTTATGGAGATTGATGAAACGGATTATCCGCTTGTCGAGATAAATGTCAGACATTATCTACGTGGATGCATCGCCGCGAATCTTTCAGGAAATGAATACTTGAGCCCATCGGAAATAAAAGCAGATTTCACGACGGGAGATTATAAAAAGGTTGATGAAGAATTCAGAACATGGTTGAATATTTTGGATGATGTTGCCCGAGTGCATAATAAGAAGCTTATCCTTAAGTTACCTTATCGTAGTGATATTTTCCACTTTATAAGTATTATAGATGATTGTCGGAAAAAAAGAGGTCAAGATTCATCTATTGCCGGAATCACTTTGATAAATGCATTCAAATCTGCGGAAGGCGATACAGAGGGAGGTGCTAAATTTTCTCCGGCCTGGTATGGCGTGCCGAATTCATGGATAGATAACGATAAGACGTTTGCTGGAAAAAAATATCAAATGTCCGGAGAACTGCTGGCAGCCTCTCGCAATGAACTTCTTCCGGAGATTGTAGAATTCGCCAATAGCAATCCAAATCTTGAAATACATATTAGTGGCGGTATTGTTGACCAGAACGGTATTGACTTCTGTCTTGATAAAGCCCCCAACATATATGTGCAAATTGGCACATGGTCGTTGATGAGTCTTAATTTAGGTAAAAATGTATTAGATGATTTGGCAGTAATGCCACCTGCGTCAGGCAATGGCAGACCACGAGTCACATCAAATTGCAAGAGATGCGCGCCATGCAGTGTAAAATGCCCCAATGATGCATTTATCTCAAGAGCCGGTAAGCAGTCTCTGATTGATGCTGTCAAATGCACTAATTGCATGGAATGTATTAAGCAATGTCAATGCCACAACATCGAAAATCCCATAGAAAGAGCTACTATGTCCCGCGATGTCAGGAATAAGCACCGTATGGCATTCTGTATTCATGAACTATGCGACGGGTGCGGTAGATGCAGCCGAACATTTTACTGCGATGCATTCCTGGACCGGCGGGGAAAGGATTTGCCGCCTATTATTGAGCCAAGGAACTGCACAGGTTGTGGTCTATGCGTCCAGACTTGTCCGCATGGCGCAATACAACTATTTGAACCAAAAGATTTTGTCCTTCTCGTTGGAAATGGTGATGATAAAAAATCAGGTGCACTTGCAACCGCCCATAAATTCCTTTTCTCTGAGGAAATTCCACACCTCGTTTTTCCAGAATGTGACGAAACAGAAATCAGAAATTGTCCGTTACTACAGAAGCCAGTTGAAGAAGACAAGTTGTTATATCCAGCTGATATCCTTGACTTAAATCGAGAAAAAGATTTGCGTGATCTCCGTAAAGAAGTCGATGCGCGTCTGAAGAGTTTAAGGAAGAACAAATGAAACAGAAAAAAGAAGTCATCGGGATGCTTCACATCCCGATCAATACCATCCTTGCAGCGCCTTCGGAATGGCGGGAGCAGTTGACACTGCCAAATGCAAATGCCAACGACAGGAATATTATCGACGGATTCTCAGAATGGGGGGGACAGCCTACGAAATTGAAACGCAAAAGCGTGCTGAAAGCGGCGGAACTTGTCCATCACCTATCATTCTATGGATACTTGCATGACAGGATGTTCACGGAAGCCAGCATATATACAGAATATGGCGTCGATGTCTTCATGTTGGAGAATGTCGGAGCGCCATATTTTCTCCTGCCGACGGCGGTCCAAGGGGGAATAGCGGCGGTCATGATGACACTTGCCAGCGAGTTGCGTGAGAAATATCCAGATTCAGAGAAAAAAATCGGTTTGCAAATACTAGCCTATTCCGATCCGCTTGCCATGAGCGTGGCTTGTCTCACAGGGCTTGATTTTATGCGTAGTGAAGGGGCTTTGTTCGAAGGGGAACGGCCGGAAGGAAGAAACGCCAATGTCGGAACGCTTGCCAAACTTTATCTGCAACGGGCGGAACTGGCAACTGATGGGATAGGACCGCGCATCTATGTCGATTTGCAGAAGAAGCATACGGTATTTTCCGAGGGCCTTCATGATCTCGGTATCTGGCTTGACAATGTCATCTTCCAGAAACTTGAAGGAGTCATCATTACAGGGACGGGAACTGGTGTTCCTGTGGTGGAGGCGGATTTGATAAATGCCCGTAAAGCCTTAGACTCCATAAAAGCTAGGCCTTACTTCCCTAAAAAACTTGATTTGCCATTGATCGCGGGATCGGGTGTGAATGTTGAAAATGCAGGCATGTATAAAAAATATGTCGATGCCGTCATCGCCGGCTCCATTTTCAAGCAACATGGCTATTGGGAATGCGGTGTGGATGAAGAGCATGTGGCGCGATTCATGGAGGCATGGAACAGATGAAGATGCCTATGATCCTGGCCTCCGGATCCCCTCAGCGGGCGGATGTCATGCGCGAGCTTGGCATGGATTTTGAGGCCATCTCCATGGACGTCGATGAAGTCGTTTTGCCGACTCCGGAGGAAACCGTTGAAGCAAACGCCAAACTCAAGGCAATAGCGGCACTACGGCTTGTACATGATGAGCGTCTTATTATTGCCGCTGACACAGTCTTATGCGCGGATGGACGTATCTTGGGAAAACCATGGACTGCACAACGGGCGCGCGAATATCTTAGAATGTTAAGTGGAAAAACCATCACGGCTGTTTCATCCGTGGCAGTTGGTCGCAAAGGCGATGAGACAGGCTGGATTGCAACTGAATCGGCGACTGCTGACGTGAAAACGTTGACAGATGATGAAATTGACGGATATGTTGCAACTGGAGAGCCTCTTGAAAGGGCGGGGGCCATAGGCATAAGCAGATATGGCGAAATATTCATAGAAAGGATACATGGTTCATATTCCTGTATCGTAGGATTGCCAAAACGCTCATTGATTGCTATATTATGCCGTTTATTGAATGAGAATTCAGAAATTGAGCGGGAGTTGCGGCTTGCAAAAGTAGTCGATTTTGAGGGAATCAAAATTGAAATGTTCAAATTGCTTTAATTGATTTTTTCATAAGCAGGAGAAGGATGACATGGCGGAAGAACTGAAAAAGGCTAGAACGGATTGGCTGCTCTTCAACGAGGCGATGAAGGGCGAATGGTGTCAAAAGACAGCAGAGCTGCTGAAGAAGGTTTTGTCAATTGATAGCGCTTCCGTAGAGTTGACGTTGCCCACAAAAGATGACGCAGAAAAAGCGTTTAAGTATAACATGGACTTGTTGGGATCGCTTTCCTTGACATTGGGTAAAGTTAAACTTGAGAAAATTGAGATTCCTCTGCCCTTTAATGGCGTCTTCCTGAAACAACGACGGGATGATGAAGCATTTAATGCATTACCTATGGTCTGGCATGCATGGCTTGGAGAACGGTCAGCTATTTCATTG
>JAEEGL012524903.1_pt1 | contig 14613 bp, 10 predicted proteins | sample 9134231 | NCBI WGS metagenome assembly JAEEGL01 (sample SAMN16246548, study PRJNA631951) | gut metagenome | biome: gut microbiome; feature: rumen; material: fiber-attached | host: Bos | place: Iran: Karaj | collected 2018-10 | reverse complement strand
GGATTTGAACCCACGGCCTTTTGGTCCCGAACCAAACGCGCTACCAAACTGCGCTACGCCCCGAATGGAGCCAATGAAGGGACTCGAACCCTTGACCCGCGCATTACGAATGCGCTGCTCTACCAACTGAGCCACATTGGCTTACACAAGATGGGATTATAGCACATTCAAACCGTTTTGTCACTATTATTTTGAAAATATATCTGAAATCGGTTTCCGGTTTCAGTTTCGCTTCTTTGCGTCGTGCCTCGCCTTGATCCTTGCTTCCGTTCCCATCTCCGATGGAACATAATACTCTTTTCCCTTTACGGAAGGCGGCATGTATTCCTGTTCAACTTCGTGGTTCGGATAATCGTGAGGATACTTATAACCGACGCCATGGCCGAGTTTATCCGCACCTTTGAAAGATGTATCGCGAAGATGAATGGGCACAGGTTCGTCGATCGTTGATTCGGCATCCGCAAATGCGGCATTCATCGCCATAACGACGGAATTGGATTTCGGGCTTTCGCAAACAAAGATAATCGCCTGCGTGATGCTTAATCTTGCTTCAGGAAGGCCTATGAATTCGAGCGCCTGAGCTGCAGCTACAGCCTGCTGCATTGCGGCTGGATTTGCAAGACCGACATCCTCCGAAGCGTGTGCGATTATCCTTCTGCAAATGATTCTCGGATCAAGACCGGCATAGATAAGCCGCGCAAACCATGCAAGCGCTGCGTTGCTGTCGCCGCCGCGAAGTGATTTGCAGAATGCGGATAGCATATCGTACATCTGCTGCTCGTCGCACTTCATGACCTTCTTCTGAATTGACTCGGCGGCTATGGCTTTTGTTATATGCACTCTACCCTGCTCGGGCTCGGTCGTTCGCACAGCAAGCTCAAGAGCGTTCAAAGCTGAGCGCGCATCACCGTTCGCCGTTACCGCAATATGATTCATTGCATCTTCATCTACAACAGGCGAATACATCCCGAGGCCTTTGTCGTTGTCCTCGATTGAGCGCAGCATTGCTTTTTTTACATCTTCGACGCTGAGCGGATAGAACTGGAACAAACGGCAGCGGCTCACTATCGCGCCTGTCATCGAGATCATCGGATTCTCCGTTGTTGAACCGATGAATTTGACTGTACCGTTTTCGAGCGCGGGGAGGATCGAATCGGATTGAGCCTTGCTCCAACGATGGCATTCGTCGAGCAGAAGGAATGTCTGACGGCCGTAGAGCTTCAAATTGCGCTCAGCTTCTGCAATTACTTCTCGGACTTCCTTTACACCTGTCGTGACGGCATTGAGCTTAACAAAATTGCTGTTTGTTGTATTGGCAATTATCTGAGCGAGCGTCGTCTTGCCGCAGCCGGGAGGCCCCCAAAAGATAGAGCTTTGAAGTGAATCTGTCTGGATTGCGCGGCGCAGCAAAGAACCCCTGCCGACGATATGATCCTGACCGATGAACTCATCGAGTGTCGTCGGCCGCATCCTGTCGGCAAGGGGCGCATTTTGTTGAATTGACCGTGAAAACAGGTCGTCCATATTCAGCTCCGCGTCGTGCGGGGGTAAATTATTTGGTGTTCTCTAAGCTCATATCGAGCAGGCGCTTCGGCAGATTTGCGAACATATCGGCCATCGCGGCTTTTTCGTGGATCGTGCGGACGGCTTCCGCAAACAGCGGAGCGGCGGAGACGATCTTGATCTTCTTGGAATCCTTGAGCACGTCGGTATTATCGACGGTATCGGTCGTAACGAGCATCTTGATCGGGCTCGCTTCGATCCTCGCGACGGCGTCTTCTTTTACGATCGCATGGGACAGGAAGGCGTAAACTTCCTTAGCGCCTTTGTCCATCAGACCGTAGGCGACCTTGCAAAGCGTGTTTCCGCTGATCGTGAAGTCGTCGACGACCATGCAGCGCTTGCCCTTGACATCACCGATGATCTCGATGGCGTTGGGGTTCTCATCATGACCGATGCGGACTTTATCGCCGATTGCGACGCTTACACCAAGCATGTTTGCATATGCCCTTGCGCGCTTTGCAGATCCGGCATCAGGAGAAACAACAACGAGTTCTTCATCGACAATGCCCATGCGCCTTGCGTATTCGCAGAGCAGCGGACTGGCGTAAAGATGGTCAACGGGTTTGGAGAAGAAGCCCTGAACCTGCGGAGCATGAAGATCCATGCAGATAACGCGGTCGGCGCCGCAGAGTTCGATGCAGTCTGCGCATACTCTTGCGCGGATCGAAACACGGGGCTCGTCCTTTTTATCGGCCTTGGCATAACCGAAGTATGGAATGATCGCCGTGATGGAGTTTGCGCTTGCGCGTTTAAAAGCGTCGATCCAGAAGATCAGCTCCGTGAAAGCGTTGTTCGGGTCCTTGCCGATTGACTGGACGATATAGACATCTTTGTTGCGGATGGACTCGTCTGCGCGGACATAGATGCCGCCTTCGGAGAAAATATGGGTCGTGGATTTGCCGAGATCAACGCCGAGATATTCGCACATTTTTGTTGCGAAAGGCTTACTTGCGGAACCCGCGAAAATTGTAATAATGCCATTGCCTTCACGAATACTTGTCATATCATTGCTCCTTCCGTCGCTTTACTGCACCTAAATTATAGCAGACAAGAATCTCATGTTCAATTGGAAATCAACTGATAGCCAAAGTATATTGTGCTATCAAAGATCCTATACAATACTTACCGTAGAAAGAAACAGATCGCTGCAAGTGGGCTGCACGCTGCGATCTGTTTGCTGTTTATTGATCGGTGTTCAGAAATTTCCGTAATGCTTCAATAAAAGAGGAAATATTCTCTGTGTTCCTGTCGGCATATTTGCCGCGCCGATCTCCGAGAGCGCAGTCCAATACGATCGACGGCAGCTTTTTCCTGAGAGCCGCAACGCATTTACCGTTGTCGCCTCCGGCGCTTGAAGAGAACGCTGCGATAATCTTTTCCTTCTGACTGCAGCCGTCAATGAAGCTCATGATCGGTGAAGAAGGTTTACCTGCCCAGACGGGTGTTCCGATAACTATGCAGTCATAGTTTTTGGGGGTGTGCTCAAGCGGCTTGATCGGAACGATCTTTTTGAGTGTTGCCTGTCCGCCGCCGACGATGAACCTTGCGAAATTGCTTTTAGGCATAGGCTTAACAAGCCGGATCTCCTCCGAATCGCAGGAAAGCTTTTCTGAAATCTCTTCGGCGGCAGCTTTTGTATTTCCGTCGAGTGAATAATAAACGACCAATGCTTTTTTCATATTCAGCCTCCCCCGTTATGCGGCAATATCCTTCTTGTTGTATTTTATAAAACCGGCAATGATCGCCGCAGCCGAAACCGCGGCGCCGATCGCGATGAAGCGAAAATCAAGCGTTTGATGTTCGGCGATCCATGATCCGTTTGCATAAGAGAAAGGAGTAAGCCACTGCATGAATCTCATATTATCGGTGATATTCGAAAGCATACTCATGAAATAGAAAAGCAGCGCGATCCCAATCCCGATCCCGGTACCTCGTCCTTTCAGGAAAGCGGAAATTCCGAAAGATATCGCTGCGATCTCGATATGAAGCAGGTAATATGACAACATGATAAGCGCCATGATCCTGAATGAAGGATGCTGCCCGATTATCAGAATGCAGAAAAAAGTTACGACCGAACAAATCATATTCAGTGCTGTTATATGAGTAAAAACGGAAAGCAGCTTTTCGCCCGCGATCCTTGTTCTTGAGATAGGATGCGTTAGAAGAAACTCTGCGGTGTGTTCATTTTCTTCACGGGAAAGTATTGATATACCGCAAAGCGCAGCAAAAATCGCACCGCCGATTCCGAGCATCTCCCCACATTCAAGGGAATAATATCCGATGAAATCAGAGATGCCGAGTTTGCCGATACCGAAAGCGGATGCGAAATCGCCCATGCTTTGAAGAGCTTGGTTCAATTCGTCAATGCTGTCGAGCATCATCGGGAAAATCAAAATACTGACGGCGAGGAGGAAAGCGATCACGGCAGACCAAATCAGAGTTGTTGAGCGGCCGCGTTTCAATTCATGAAGGTAAACTGTCATTTTATTTCGCCTCCTTCTGATCAATAGTATCATAATAGCTCATCAGCACTTCTTCAATATCCGGGTCTTCCACTGTCATATCGTCGAAATCAGCCGATGAAAGCAGCTTCAGCAAGGGTTTGATTCCTTCTGTGCAGACGAAGCTGACTGTGTCGTTTTCCTGACGCAGTTTCTTGACTCCGACCATCGGAGGAAGTTCACGAACACCGCGGAGGGTAACAAGCTTGGCTCCTGTGTGAGTGATTTTTTCGACCGCATCGCTCAGGAGCAGTCTGCCCTCGCGTATAATACCCGCATGTTTGCAGTGATGACCGATCTCGGAAAGAACATGGGTTGAAAGGAAAACGGTTGCACCTTCGTCATTGCGCTCATGAAGCAATTCGAAAACCTCTCGTTGTATCAGCGGGTCGAGTCCGCTTGTCGGCTCATCGAGGATATAAAGCTCTGGCTTGTGCTGCATCGCACAGACAATACCGACTTTCTTGCGGTTCCCGAGCGAAAGCTGGCCGATCTTTTTATCCGGTTCAAGCCGCAGACGCTCAATGAGTTCATCGGCCTCTCTTTTACAATCGCGCTTCCTGAGCTTTGCCGAAAAACGGATCAATTCCGAAACAGTCATTCGGTTATAGAATGATGCCTCGGCAGGAAGGTAACCGACATTCGTCAGGATCTCGTTCTTATTTGCCGAACAATCGAAATTGAGTACCGAAGCGCTTCCCGATGTTTTCGAGATAATGCCGAGAAGCGTTCTGATAAGTGTGCTTTTTCCTGCGCCGTTAGGGCCGATAAACCCGTAGAAGTCGCCTTTTTCAACGGCAAGGTCGACATCGATTATGCCTCTTGCGCTGCCGTAGTATTTGCTGAGTTTTTCTGTCCTGATCGCATCCATATCGAAGGCTGCCTTTCATTGTTTTTCAAAATCAGTATAGTGTTTTCGCATCTCTATGTCAAGCAAAAACCGCATTGATCAAGTTCGTTGATGTTGACAAAAGTCGAATACTTTGGTATCATGACATATCGGAAAAACACTGAAGGAGCGGTTCCTGCTGATTGCAGGACACAGAGCAGGATAAGATGAAAAGCAGAGGATCTCGGGGCTTAGGAAAAGGATTCCACGGAAGGATCCTCTTTCTTTTTGCCGTTGCAGCGTTTCTCTTCATCCTTACATCTTGCGGGGCAAAAAGCGCCGATGCAAACGATCAGTCTATCTTTCCGGGCAAGACATCTCTGCCGGTTTTAACGCAGCCCGCCGATACACAAACTCCCACCGAGACTCCGTTCAATATCGGTGACGTCGGAACTCAACTTCCCGGAACCGAATTGCCGACAGCAGAACTGACTGCGACGCCTCAACCCGAATCCACAGCGCCGGTATTCCCCACCGATGCACCGGAAGTGACGCAGACCATGAATCCCGATAATGAAGCGGAGTTCGACGCTTTCTTCCTCGGAGTTAAAGGCTATGGGCATATAAACGCCGCAGCAGTACAGGCTGCAGGAGCAAAAGTCTACCGTTTTCTTGTAGGCTCAGAAGAAAAACTCTTCTCAATCAAGAATATCGATGATTTCTCAATCCAGAACCGCCTGATGGAAGGTTACTCTTATCACGTTGCGGCAAAGAACGGAGAGATAATCTCGGTTCGGCTGACTTCGTCAATTGAGCCATACTCCCCCGTTATCTCCGGAACGCCGGGCAAACAAACGCTCAAAAACTTCCTCAAAACGGCCTTTATGCCGCTTGGCACAACGCTTTATGTCTACGGCGGAGGATGGGATTGGCAGGATGTAGGTTCATCCGTTCAGTCAACGAGCATCGGTGTCAGCGGCACTTGGGAAAGCTTCTTTCGAAGCCAAAATGCCGACTATCTTTATAAAGACAGTCAGCATCCCGAAACAAGTTATTATCCTTTCGGTAAATGGAATGAATACTACTATGCGGGTCTCGATTGCTCCGGATATGTCGGCTGGGTGATGTACAATACGCTCGAAACAGCTTCCGGGCAAAGCGGTTATGTTATGAAATCTTCCAAGATGGCAAAATCCTTTGCTTCGGAATATGCTTTAGGCAGTTGGAGTTCCGCATCATTTGAAAATGACATACGCCCCGGCGACATCGTAAGCATGTCCGATCATGTCTGGGTCTGCGTCGGCAGATGCAGCGACGGGAGTGTTGTTATTATTCATTCATCGCCGTCCAAGAGCGTTACGGAGCATAAAGGCGGCGGCGTGCAGCTCAGCGCCTTGAATCCGAACGGAGACAGCAAGGATTGTGAAGCCTATCGGCTTGCTTCATATTACCAAAATGAGTATTATCCCGTCTGGGCATCCAGATACCCCGTTGTAATGAAATCGTATGAAAAGTTCGTGCGCTTTGCCCGCAGCGGAAGCACGGGTGTATTTCGCTGGGACCTTTCAGGAGCTATGACGGATCCCGATGGCTACGCTTCGCTTTCCGCTGCGGAAGTTCTTGCAGATCTTTTCGGAGAATAAGCTAATTCTCAATTTGACCGAGAGCTGCCCATTCGGCGGCTCTCTTTTTCATTTCGTCAACGCCGAGAATGCCGTATGCAAATCCCTTGCGAACAAGTTCCTTCGGAACGAATTCATCATACTTCTCGAAAACAGGAACTTCGCCCTCGTAAACGAGTTCAAGCGGATCGAAGTCTTCAGCGGCTTTCTCCGATACGATATGGAAAAACTGTTCTTTTGAAGCCTTCATCCGGAAGGTGATGAAGTACGGCCTTGATGAATCCATACCTTTCAAGCCGAGGTCTGCAGCGCATTTGATTTTAATGAGTCTTTCAAGCGCAAGGAAAGCATACGAACCGAGCCAAGGGAAAAGCGCCCATGTATCGCCGCCAAGACAGATCAGCGGATCGTATGCCGCCCTTGAGTTTTCGGCTGTATGCCGCGCAATGTTCAGCCTTGCTGCGGCATTTTTCATAAGGTAAGGATAAGACTTATCCTCGTTCAGAACCTGTTTCATCCGCTCGAGGACTTTCGTGGAAATATCTCCGGGGCATTCCCCGAAGTAAGCAGGAACTTTGCCTTTTACAAGCGTACAGTAAACGAGATGACGCTTATGGTCGACTTCTTCGACGAGCCAAACATGACCAGCGATCGCGATCTTCTCCCCCGCCGGCGGAGGCATAACGATCGTTCCGAGCTCTTCAGATTCGCTGCGGACCGTGTACTCCACATTCTCCTGAAATACGGCATAGAACTTGAAACTGTTGACTATTCGCTCACCTGCAATGCCGATTATTAGACCGCCGGTCTCGGTTCGCTCGATATGATCGTTTTCAAGCATATACCGAAGCAGGGCCCGATAATCATCGACGCTTATCCTATGGAAGAAACTTAGCGAAAGGACTCTGGATGCGAGCTCCGCCGGACTCATCTCCCCGCATGATGCGAGCGTGCTCATCGTTTGATGGTACAGCAAACTATACGGAAGACGGTCGAGTTTCGGCGGTTCGACATAACGCTCCTCGAGATACAGCTGAACAAGAGCGATTCCCTGCAGCAGCTTCCACGGAACGGTATCAGGCAGCATCGCTCGCGGTTCGGGCATGTCCTCGCGCATAACAAACCACATTTCCGGCGGAGAGTTTCGCCTTCCCGTGCGGCCCATGCGCTGCAGAAACGATGAAACGGTGAACGGCGCGTCGATCTGGAACGCGCGTTCAAGGCGGCCGATATCGATGCCGAGTTCGAGCGTTGCCGTTGTGACTGTTGTCATCAAGCGGTCCTCATCCTTCATCGCGTCTTCGGCTGTTTCTCTGTATGAAGCGGAAAGATTGCCGTGATGGATCAGGAATCGGTCAGGTTCGTTTTTAACTTCGCAGTAATGCCGAAGCGTTGTGGTAACAGCCTCGCACTCTTCGCGTGAATTGCAGAAAACAAGGCATTTTTTATTTCGTGTATGTTCGAAAATGTATCCGATGCCGGGGTCGGCGTTATCGGGGGCAATGTCGCTCTTTTCATCAAGAACGCTCAAAGCATTCTCGACGGGAGCAAAGTCTTTGCGCCCGTCGTCATCGGAAGCCTGGGTATTCTGAACATAGAAATGTTCCATAGAAAGCCGCCAGCGTATACCCTTAGTTTCGATCTTCGGTATTGCTGTTTTTCGACCTGTGCCGGACGAGAGGAATTCGCCGGTCGCTTCTAAATCGCCGATAGTCGCGGAAAGTCCGATCCTCCTCGGATTAACTCCGGCAAGCTTTGAAAGCCTTTCGATAAGGCAAAGCGCCTGACCGCCGCGGTCTCCGCGCATTATAGAGTGGACCTCGTCGATAACGATATAGCGAAGGTCGCCGAAAAGCTTCGGAACATATGAATGCTTATGCAGAAGCAACGCTTCGAGCGATTCCGGAGTTATCTGAAGAATGCCAGAGGGATTCTTGATAAGTTTGGACTTATGCGATGAAGCAACGTCGCCGTGCCAATGCCAGACGGGGATCTCGGCTTCCGCGCAGAGCTCATTAAGTCGGTCGAACTGGTCGTTGATAAGCGCTTTCAGCGGACCGATATAGAGCGCGCCGACAGAGGTAGGCGGGTTTTCAAAGAACTCCGTAAGTATCGGGAAAAAGGCAGCCTCGGTCTTTCCGGATGCGGTTGATGCGGAAAGAAGCAGGTTGTCATCGGAGTTGAAAATAACATCGGCCGCCGCAACCTGGATCGCCCTTAAGCTTTCCCAGCCGTTGCGGTAGATGAAATCCTGTATAAACGGCGCGAATTTCGAAAAAGTATCCATCAGATCTCAAACTCCTCGAAAAGCAGATCCGAACCATCGCTTTCCGGCGCAGCGAAACTGAAGCTTTCGCTTTGCAGGAGCTCCTTCGGACTCAAAGACGGATTCTGGCAGACGAGATCAAGCAATTCTATGAAATCTCTGATAACTTCGCGCGGAGTTATCTGCGTTTCTGCGCCGACTCTTGAATACTCGATCCGGATAAAATCAAGGAAATCATTCTGCGTCATTCGCTCTTCATAATCGAAGAGACCGGCGTGTATGGCGGAAAGCTTCTCAACAAGGATCAGCATCTCTTCTTTCGAAAGCGGCGTCAGGCGTATTACCGGAGACATCATATCGTTGAGCTCGTTCTGCTTGCTGAACCTTCCTGCTTCCAGGCGCGAGCGCAAGGCTTCGTAGCTGAACACGCCTCTTCTTGTATCTTCAATGCATTGCGGGGTCCCGCCCATTATCATGCCGATGTAGTGCGCCTTGCCCTGCAGAGCGTCGTTGTACATTGTCAGCAGCTTCTCATAATTATACTGCCTTGATATCGCGTTCGGGATCTTGTAAATATTCACGAGCTCATCGATCATTATCATGAGTCCGCTGTACCCCGCCCTTTTGAGGAATGAAGCGAACAGCTTCAGATAGTCATACCAGTCGTCATCTGTGATTATGATACTGACGCCGAGTTCGCTCTTCGCCTCGGCCTTAGTTGTGTATTCACCGCGGAACCACTTCGCAACAAGACCTTTTCTGTAATCGTCACCATCTTCGGAGGCGGAATAGTATGCGTTCAAAAGCCTTGCGAAATCGAATCCGTGTACCATCTCACTGAGTGAAGAAATAATTGAATTGATCTTCTTTTCAACGCCTGACCTGAAAGAGGGGCTTTCCGGAGAAAGTCCGGTCTCTTCGGCGACTTCAGCGCGAACCGAACTTATCCAGCGATCGAGGATCAGCGTCAACGCGCCGCCTTCGGGCCTTGTCTTCGTTGACATATTTCGGATAAGTTCTTTATAAGTCGCAAGTCCCTGCCCCTTTGTGCCGTGGAGACGGCGTTCCGGCGAAAGGTCCGCATCAACGACAACGAAGTTGCGATCCATTACATATCCGCGTATCGTTTGGAGCAGAAAGCTTTTTCCGCTGCCGTATTTTCCGACGATAAACCTGAAGCATGCGCCGCCGTCTGCAACGATATCGACGTCGCGAAGCAAAGCCCGAATTTCCGGTTCCCTGCCGACTGTGATGTACGGAAGACCGATTCGCGGCACTACGCCGCCTTTAAGTGAATTTATAACGACAGAAGCTATCCTTTTTGGTACCTTCATAATTTATCGACGATTCCTTTCAGATCCTCTATATAGTCCTCGATCAGTTCAAAACCGTTCCCGGTGTCAACGATGACGGTATCCATGAACCGATCTATTAATTTTTCATTCAAGCTGTCCGCCGCGATCGACGGAAGCACACCGAGCAATTGGAGTTTTTCAGAATACGGTTCTTCGTTTATCAGACAATTCAGCAAAACTTTTTCTGCGTCGGAAAACTCGGGCAAATCGAGATCGTTCTTGTTCTCCTCCGCTGTCGGTGAATACTCTTCGGTCTCCTCGGGCATCGCAACCGCGTGAGTTTCCGAAAGTGTCTGCTCCGCTTCGATATCCTCCTCTGTCAGCAGAAGCTCCGCTGTTTCATCCGCAGAGCTGCGGATCAAAGGCAGTTTATCGAGATCGAGCTTGATCGATTGCCGCTTTATTATTCGCTTTTCTGCAAGGTACTCATTGATCTCTTCGTTGATAAGCGAGGTAAGCTCTTCCGTTAATCCGTCCGGTTTGATCTTGGAGGCAAATTTCCAGCGCACACGCATGACATGGTCAATGTTCTTGAGAAGCCTGCCAAGCTCCTGATTCTGCTTCGCAGTTCGAGTCAAGCGTTCAACATACCATTTCCCGTTTCTTGAGACATAGTTCGTCAAGCCGTCGGCTCGGTATACACGGTCGCCGGAACAGTTCCTTGCGCAGAACATCGCCGCGCCGAAAAGATCGTATGCGCTTTCCGTAAAAGTACCGACATAGTGCCTAAAAGCTTCCTTGCGGTCTGATGCCATAAGTGCTCTGTAAACGCGGCAGACAACATGCATGCTGTCATTCGGATGAGCGTTCATAAAGCGCGAATTCTCCGGGTTATATGAAGAATTAAGCTTTATCGCCGAGTAAAGCGCGTCATCATCTGGAATAAAAGGAGCTGAAAGCGCTTTTATCGATTCCGCTGCAGACCCGTTTTCGGTCACCAACGAAGCGGGAAGATCATAGAAAACAGCAAAATCTTTCAGCCACTTTTTCCCGAAATTCGAAAAACGGCTGTCAAGCTCCGAATAATGCTCGGTGAATGTCCTCAAAGCTTCGTATGCGTCTTCCTTTGATTCGTATCCGATGCAGTGGATCAATTCGGTTGCATAGATAAAAGCATTGGTCAGTGAAGTTCGAAGGAGTTCACCGCCGCGCAGCTTTGTTCTCCAGGTATAATAGACTCGGAGGCTTTTCACGGACATTGATTGAAAACCGGAAAAATAACGCCCAAGTTCCTGTCTGCGAAAATCGCTGTGTTCGGCGAAAGGCGGAGTATAGTTGTCTTCGAAATCAGCCATGTACTTCGCCTGCAGGAAAAAGATTTCGTCCGGAAGCTTTCCGCGATTGGCTCTTTCAAAAGGAATCTTCCTCATTGCTGCGATCCGTTCTTCGGCTGCATCATCTTTGCGTATGCGTTCAAACTTATCCCGATGAAGCGGAGCGCCGATAGGTTCATCGGTGTAGACATGTTCTTCTTCGGAAAGATTCTTAACGGGATTCAGGCGAGCGATAACGGCGTTTACAATATCCGTGACCTGATCATCGGAAAGGAGCTTGACCGACTTCAGTTTTTCTTTCAGTTCGTTAATATCGATCACGTCGCTGTCTCCTTTCCGTTAGCATAGATTCCGACAAATACATAATAGCACATTTCGCCGATGATATCCAGCGGAATCTGTACGTTTTTTGGAGTAAGTTGAGCTTGAGATGCTGCCGAAACTGCAGTATAATTATTAAATTAAGATGATATGTTCCGTATGTTCGGAACAGGAAAGATCTATGCGTAGATTTATTCGAAATTCGATATCGATATTGCTTGCAGCCGTGCTTCTTTTCGGTTTCTTTCCCGCCGCAAATAAATCCTCCGCCGAAGACATATGCTCCGAAATCCTTTCCGGCATGACGACGGAGGAAAAGATTTGCCAGATGCTCGTTGTGAGCTTCGGTTATTATTCCGACGGCAGCGGCAGTCAGATCCTTTCCGATCCAGTGAAGAATGCTTTGAACAAATACTGTTTCGGAGGCATCATACTTTTCGCGCAGAACACAGCCGAAAACGCGGATACTGTGAGATACATCGATGCAGTTCAATCGGAAAATGCTTCGGGAGGTTATTCAAGGATGCAGCTGCTTGTCTGCGTCGACCAGGAAGGCGGAACGATCACGCGTCTCGGGCACGGAACACAGACTCCGGGCAACATGGCTCTAGGCGCGATCGAAGACATTAATGCAGCTTATACTGCAGGAAGCATTATCGGCAGTGAGTTAGCGGCACTCGGCATCAGCGTAGACTTTGCGCCGGATGTCGATATCAACTCAAATCCATCAAATCCGGTTATCGGAGTTCGTTCTTTCTCCGACAGCGCTTCGAACGTCAGTGATCGCGGAATCAAATACATGAGCGGTCTTATGAGCGCGGGCACTATTGCAGCGCTCAAGCATTTCCCCGGTCATGGCGATACCTCGACTGACAGTCATACGGGTCTTCCGCTCGTTAACAGCAGTTACGACCAACTCAAGCAGCGTGAACTCATCCCCTTCCAACGCTGCATAGATGCCGGCGCGGAGATGGTCATGACAGCGCATATTCAGTTCCCGCAGATCGAAAATACAACTTATATTTCAAAAAGCACAGGAGAGAAGGTTTACCTTCCGGCAACGCTTTCCAAAAAGATAATTTCGGACATTCTTCGCGGAGACATGGGTTTTGACGGAGTTGTTATCACTGACGGAATGATGATGGATGCGCTCGGCAAACATTTCGATATCTACGACACCGCCAAGCTTGCGATAAACGCGGGTGTCGACCTGCTTTTGATGCCCGTTGCGTCATACGGCAGCAACGGAATAAAACTGCTGGAGAACTATATCTCACGGCTTGTCACGATGGCCGAGAACGGCGATATCTCGATGGAGAAGGTAGATGCAGCAGTGACACGTATACTGCGTCTCAAGCAGCGTCACGGGCTTACAATGCCGTATGACGGATCAAATCTTCAAAGCCGCATAGAAGAAGCAGAGAATCTGGTCGGTTCCGCTGCCCACCACGCGCAGGAATGGGAGCTTGCCAAGAGTGCTGTTACGCTTATAAAGAATGAAGACTGTACACTTCCGCTGAACCGTTCCAATGAAAAGACCATTATTCTTACTTCCGATGACAGTGAAAACCTTTCAATGCAGTACGCAGTCGACCTTTTGCGAAATGACGGGAAAACACCGAACGGAACTGCAATTGAGATTTATTCATACAAGGATAGAAGCCTTGACTATCTGCGCGGAAAGATCCGCGGCGCCGATAACGTGATCGTCGTTTCAGAGGTTCGTTCGGCATCTGCTTTGCGAGGCAGCACAGCGCGAATGATCGATTCGCTGATCGATTCAGTTCATGAAAACGGAAACAGATTCGTTTTACTGAGCGCAAATCTGCCGTATGACGCCGCCCGTTTTCAAAAGGCCGACGCGATAATTCTTGCATACTCATCGAAGGGAATGAACGAAGATCCTCGCGTTAATGAAGGTGCTTCTCTGCAATACGGACCGAATCTCCCTGCGGCCGTATATTGCATTTTCAGCGTTGATGATTCACCGAAAGGCAAACTGCCCGTACAGATCCCTGTACTCAGTTCGGATCATCATTTTACGGATCAGATACTGTACGAACGCTGTTTCTCTTTGAGCTACAGTCAGCAGCCGTGTTTCACTCCGACGCCGGAACCGACGCCGAATGTTAACGATGAACCCGAACCGCTTGAAACGCAGTCTGCAGAACCTCAGAGCACGGAAATCATATCTGCAGTTCCGATTGTTTCTGTTGCTCCGGAAGAAAGCCGTGAACCTTTTACACCTTCCCCGACAGAAAAATCGGGCAACGCAGCGAATGAGACGTCTGGCTTTTCGCCGTTGATAATCATCCTTATCGCTGGATGCTTGACTCTCGTAACAGTGACAACGCTTGTTTTACTCAAACGAAAACGATAGGATCCGATAAGAAAACAGCCGAGGGTGATTCCCCCGGCTGTTCTGTTAATTTCGAACTAAATTACTTGGCCTGCTTTGCCCTGTGGTAAGCAAGGATGCGCTGCATCTCGTTGTAAACGATCATGTAGCCCTCGTCAACGCCCATACCGGGTTTTGCAAGGATCTGGTCGGGACGCGTCGCCATCGCGCAATGTACGCAAACCTGTGCGCTGCGGTCGGTCTCGTTGCATGTACCGCCCTGGTAAGCGCCGATGCCGCGCTCTTTGCAATAAAGAACGGCTTCGATGGTGTTGTTGATGCCGCCGAGGTCAGGGGTCTTGATCTGGACCATATGGCCGGCCTTGTTGTCCGCAAAGTACTTGATGTCCTCGAGGGTGTTACACCATTCGTCAGCAACGATCTCAACATTGATGCCGCGGTCGTCGAGCTCCTTGGTGATGGCTTTCAGAGCAAGCATCTGCTTTTCGCGATCCTCAACATCCATGGGGCCTTCGATGCGGAG
>JAEEGL012268453.1_pt1 | contig 14613 bp, 9 predicted proteins | sample 9134231 | NCBI WGS metagenome assembly JAEEGL01 (sample SAMN16246548, study PRJNA631951) | gut metagenome | biome: gut microbiome; feature: rumen; material: fiber-attached | host: Bos | place: Iran: Karaj | collected 2018-10 | reverse complement strand
CCCAGATCTCCAAGCAGATTAAGATTTCCGTTACACCGCAGGTTGATGTTGTCCATAAAACTGCCGCAGAAACTCTTCAGGAATTCTCCACGGGTGTCATGAGCATCAATCTTGAGGTCGATATAGTTTTTCGACGGTGACACATAACCATGTATCAGCGTCTGGGCATCGTTGACGTCATCGGCATGCGCATCGATGTCTATCTGTTTCTCTTCGGTGTTCCATGTCGCCTTGGCAAAGAGGGTTCCCATGCGACCTTCCTCAAACTTAAAGTCATCCACCTGCAGATCGGCATATGCTTGCAGATCGCTGAAGGGAGAACGTAAGACGGCCTTTCCGGTGGCTTTGCCATCGAATGTCACGGCGTGGAAGTTCACTAGATCCAGGATATACCTCACGTCGACACCCTTCAAGTCCACAATCAGCGAGTCGTTGGAATTCTTGTTGGCCTTACCATATACGATGATATGCTGATTCTGGTGCTCTACGGAGAAATAGTCAACTGTCAGGTCGTTATCGCAATACACCACATCCGAGGGGTGCACTCGCCATATCGTGTCGTTGACATTGATATCAGAGTGGTGCACACGCATATGTGCCGCCTGTTTTCCTTCGGGTGTCTTGAAGAAATCGGTGGTGCTATGGAGGTTACCCTTCATATTCCATCTGCTGCCGTTCTCCCACGACAAGGTGCTTTCCAGACGGTTGTTACCTGCCAAGGCATCCACACTGATATCCATCAGGTCTTTGTTGTCCATCACCTTCTTACCCTTCATCTGGAAACTGATATTGTTTTCCTCGTCGGTATCGGCTACCAGGGAGAATCCCTGGTAGTTACTGCCGTCATAACTGAAGTTGGGCAGGGAGAGGTTCAACTGCAACTGATTATTACTGTCATCTACACGCGCATTCATCTTCATGGGGGCATGCAGACTGACGGGCAGTCCGGTAAAGGCCTGCAGCCAGTCAGTCTTCGTGATGGTTGTCTGTAAGTCGAACGAGTTGTTATACGACTTGCCGCTTTGAGGTAACCGCTTGATGATACCCGGCAGGGTAGGGATGCGCTCTGCCACCATGTTCATCACACTGTTGACGACGGTGGTATAGTCGAAGCGTCCTTTGGCTTTCAACGACCCGAAATCGCTATTCACCGTCAGTTGTCTGCCATCCTCATCCTGCTCAGCTGACACGGAAAGCCGTTGTAACTCATATTGTTGTTCTGGAGAGAAGAATGAGAAATGATCCACGAGAATATCTCCGGTCATATCTTTCAGACTGCTTCCTTTTACGTCGGCCTGCAAATCCGTGTTGAATGTCGTATTACTCCAATCATTGGTCAGTTTCATGGCATGCGGATTGAAGTCCTTCAGCGAAAGATTAACCTTTCCATCGATCATCTTTCCTGATAAACCGACGATTCCATCGAGCTGTATCTTGCCGTTGGGATCATCCATCGTCAACAGTCCATCAAATACCTTATCCTGCAGTTTTCCGTCTATACGTATATTATTATAGGTGTATTGCCGGAAGTCGATATGAGGAATCTCACCCTCTACCATGAGCTTAGTCTGGGGATGTAAGAGTGAACTGCTGTTTTCCGGCAGATGACCATTCACTTGCAGATTAGCAGTGATCGTTCCCAAGCGTTCATCGGCAGTGATCTTCCCTAAGTCCAAGTTGTCTGTTTGCACTTGTGCGGTAATCATTTTGTTTAGCATGGCCGCATCTATCGTGGCATTACCGGCCGATGTGTTCAGCACACCGTCGAGGGCATATCGTTGATTGGCTATACGCGCATTTCCCTTATATTGGATGTCACCCAGTCGACTGAGTACGTTAATAACATTGTTATTTGACTGCTGATTACCCGTAAACGCCTGAATGACATTACTATTTACCTTGAGTTGGTCAAAGTGGATCTCTGCAGCAGGATGTTGCAACCAGTGGGAGAGTGTACCGTCGGCAACCACCTTCAAATCATCATCCGACTGGATATTCAGTGAGTTAATATTCAGGATGTTGTTACTGCCTTCAAAAGAAGTGCTCAGGTATACCGGTTGCTGCATGGATGACAGGGCAGGGAGAAAACCTTTCAGGTCAGCCAAGGATACTCGGGAATTGGAGATCTTTCCTTTTATCCCGAACTGCTGGAAGTTGAATTTCTCTTCTTTGTTGGGATTCGTCAATACCACGGAGTCGACCAGCAATTCCGTATTCGGCATTTGCAGCGAGAGGTTTCCTAATGAGATCTTCTCGTTCGACTGCTTCAACTTAAAGGACAGTCCATTCACAGAGGTGCCGGAAACCTCCTCTTTAAAGGCTAATCGCTTGATAATGAGGTCAAGACCTTGTTCATTCAGCGTCGGCACTAAGGCATGCATACTGATATCTTTCAGATGCAAATGGTTCAGTGAGAAGGTATGCGCCGTGTTTGGAATATCCCATCGGTCATAGTTGATGTTTCCATTACGTATTACCAACGACCCGATCGTAACCTCTGGAGAGGCCTTCTTCACACTGTCTTTTGATGCCAGGGCATCCAGCGCAAACTGAAAGTTCGTGGGTGTTTGCTCATCTTTCTTATAGAGATTGGCCTGCATACCAAAGAGTTGCACCGATGAAATGGATATTTTTTTGTTGTAGAGCAGGTCGTAGAGGGATAATTTGACAGAAGCTCGTGAAGCTTTCAGCATGGGCTTCTTAGCCTGATCGTATATCAACACGTCATCAATGATGATACGGTTGAGCAGACCCAGATTGACTTTCTTTACCTGAGCCTCTGTCTGAAGCTTGTCACTTACCACCTGGGCCACTTGAGAACCAAGAAGCCGTTGTACTGGTGGCAGTTGCACCAATACAATAGCTGTGATATAGAGCCCTATCAAAGCCCATACCACACCCGTGATGATATGTTTAATGGTTCTCATCATTCAAATTGCCTACAAAAATACATTAAAAAGAAAAAATAGACGTACTTTTCCGTATAATTTTCTTCTTAAAATATGTTTTTTTATATATCTTTGCAAACAAATAAGTGCTTATAATCTATATTTACATAATTCAAATATGCTATGGCAAATGTAATTAAGTTACGAAAGGGCTTAGACATTCACCTGATTGGCAAACCGACAAAAGAAAAGATTCCTGTGAAAGCAAGTGGGGAGATAGCACTCACCCCAGACTCTTTTGTGGGTATCACACCAAAGATCGTTGTCAAGGAGGGAGATCATGTCAAAGCTGGGGATGCCTTGTTTGTTAACAAGAATTATCCTGAAGTGAAGTTTGCTTCGCCCGTCAGTGGAAAGGTTTCTGCTGTTATACGCGGCGAACGAAGAAAGTTACTGTGCGTTAAGGTCTTGAGGGATGATGTTCAACAGTTTGTTGACTTTGGCGTAAAAGACCCTCGTACGATGGATGGCGACGCTGTCGTTAATGCTTTGTTGGAGGGTGGTCTCTTCGGTTATATCGACCAACTGCCTTATGCCGTCTCGACCAATCCATCGGTCATGCCGCGCGCAATCTTTGTCAGTGCACTGCGTGACAAACCGTTGGCAGCCGACTTTGAATTCGAGTTGCAGGGAAATGAGAAGGACTTCCAGACTGGTCTGACAGCACTCTCCAAGATTGCCAAGACCTACCTTGGTATTGGCAGTAAACAATCAGCGGCAGCGTTGACAGGAGCCAAGGATGTGGAGATCAACTGCTTCGATGGTCCTTGTCCTGCCGGTAACGTAGGCGTACAGATTAACCATATTGCTCCGGTCAATAAGGGAGAAGTGGTTTGGACGGTCGATCCTTCAGTAGTCATCTTTATCGGTCGACTGTTTAACACGGGTAAGGTTAATCTCACACGTACTATCGCTATTGTAGGTAGTGAGGTGAAAAATCCCGCTTATGCTGATGTGATGATCGGCGAGAAGATCGAGGCTATCCTTGCCGACAATGTCAAGGAGGATAGTCATGTACGTATCATCAATGGTAATGTGCTTACTGGTAAGCCATGTACGAAAGAAGATGTGCTGGGTGCCCACACCTCGGAGATTACCGTTATTCCAGAGGGTGATGATGTGGACGAGTTGTTGGGATGGATCATGCCACGTGTGAATGATTTCTCCACCAACCGCAGTTATTTCTCTTGGCTGATGCCAAAGAAGGAATATAAGATGGATGCCCGCATCAAGGGTGGTCAGCGCCACATGATTATGAGTGGTGAGTACGACAAGGTATTGCCGATGGATATCTATGGTGAGTATCTGGTGAAAGCCATCATCGCCAACGATATCGATCAGATGGAGGCCTTGGGTATCTATGAGGTTGCCCCAGAGGACTTTGCATTGGCTGAGTTCGTGGATTCCTCTAAGTTGGAGTTGCAGAAGATTATCCGTAATGGATTGGATATGTTACGTAAAGAAAACGCATAAGATATGAAAGCACTGAGAAATTATATCAATAAGATCAAGCCCAACTTCCAGGAAGGAGGTAAGCTTCACGCTTTCAGAAGCGTCTTTGATGGTTTTGAGACATTCCTTTTTGTGCCGAACGATACAGCGAAGAGCGGAACAAACATCCATGATGCCATTGATTCCAAGCGTATCATGAGCTTCGTGGTCATCGCCTTGTTGCCGGCCCTCTTATTCGGAATGTACAATATCGGTTATCAAAACTATTTAGCCGCAGGAACACTCGAAACAGCCGGTTTCATCGAGATATTCGTATACGGTTTCTTGGCTGTATTACCCAAGTTATTAGTGAGTTACATCGTCGGCCTCGGCATTGAGTTCGTGGTGGCCCAGTGGAAAGGTGAGGAGATACAAGAGGGTTATCTGGTATCCGGAATGATCATCCCACTGATAATGCCTATCAATACGCCGTTGTGGATGCTCATCCTCGCTATCGCCTTCTCTGTCATCTTTGTCAAGGAGATTTTCGGTGGTACAGGTATGAATATCTTCAATGTTGCCATCGCCACACGTATGTTTATCTTCTTCTCTTATCCATCTACGATGACTGGCGACACCATTTGGGTGTGCGACCATAGCATCTTTGGATTAGGAAACGACCTGCCGGATGCCTTCACAATGGCAACACCGTTGGGTGAGTTGGCTCAGGGTATGGCTCCACAAGCCAGTCTGTGTGATATGATAACAGGTTTTATTCCCGGTTCTATCGGTGAGACATCCGTCATCGCCATTGCTATCGGAGCCGTTATCCTGTTATGGACGGGTGTGGCATCCTGGAAGATTATGCTCAGCGTATTCCTGGGTGGTGGTCTGATGGCAGCCCTGTTCAATGGCCTGGGAATGACAAGTATCGCATGGTATGAGCACCTCGTGCTTGGTGGATTCTGCTTTGGAGCTGTTTTCATGGCTACCGACCCTGTTACCAGTGCCCGCACAGAGAGTGGTAAGTGGATATACGGATTCCTGATTGGAGCCATGGCTGTGATCGTCCGTGTGATGAACCCAGGTTATCCCGAGGGTATGATGCTGGCCATCTTCTTTGGTAATATGATCGCTCCGCTGATCGACTACTGTGTTGTACAGCGAAATATTTCCCGTCGCGCTAACCGTTTAAAATAAGGAGGAAGAGCATATGAAGACAAATTCAAATACTTATACGGTTATCTATTCAGCCGTGATGGTGGTTATCGTGGCTTTCTTGCTGGCCTTCGTGTCACAGGCACTGAAGAGTCGTCAGGACGCCAATGTGGCCCTGGATATTAAGAAGCAGATACTCAACTCGCTGAATCTTCGCGGACTGAGTGATGCTGATGCAGAGGCCAAATACCAGGAAGTGGTAAAACAGGAAGAGACAGCAGGTGAAGGCCTCACTCTTTATACTTGCGAGATTGACGGAGAACCGAAATATGTCGTCAACGTGAAAGGTATGGGCTTGTGGGGTGCTATCTACGGATATATCTCCATCAACGCCGACAAACAGACTGTTTATGGCGCATACTTCAACCATGATTCAGAGACTGCCGGACTGGGAGCTGAGATCAAAGACTCACAGAAGTGGCAGGAACTCTTCCAGGGTAAGCAGATCTTCAAAGACGGTGAGGTAATGCTCGGTGTAGAGAAGAAAGTGGAGAATCCCGATTTCGAGGTGGATGCCGTAACAGGCGCTACGCTTACCAGCAATGGTGTTCGGGATATGCTTCGTGACAAGAAGACGGGCATCGGTGCCTATGTAGAACTATTAAAGAACAAGTAATTATGAGCAAGTTATTCAGTAAAGAAAACAAAGAGGTTTTCATGAATCCATTAAACTTGGACAACCCGATACTTGTTCAGGTGCTTGGAATCTGTTCGGCCTTAGCGGTGACAGCTCAGCTCAAGCCCGCTATTGTGATGGGATTGGCCGTTACCATCATTACGGCATTCTCTAATGTGATTATTTCTATCATCCGCAAGACCATCCCTAACCGCATACGTATCATCGTGCAGTTGGTTGTGGTGGCTGCTTTGGTAACCATCGTCAGTCAGGTACTCAAGGCCTTTGCCTATGATGTGAGTGTACAGTTGTCTGTCTATGTAGGATTGATCATCACCAACTGTATCCTGATGGGTCGTCTGGAGGCCTTTGCCATGATGAACAAGCCATGGCCATCCTTCCTCGACGGTATAGCCAACGGTCTGGGTTATGCGATGATCCTGATTATCGTGGGTGCTATCCGTGAGTTGTTTGGCTTCGGAACCCTTCTGGGCTTTAAGATCTTCCCACAGGCATTCTACGATGCTGGATATATGAACAACGGTATGATGACGATGCCTGCCATGGCCCTGATCCTGGTGGGATGTGTTATCTGGGTACATCGTGCTTATTTTTATAAGGAGAAATAATTATGGAACATATTATCAATTTGTTTTTCAGGTCGATATTTGTCGACAATATGATATTCGCATTCTTCCTGGGTATGTGCTCATACCTGGCAGTATCGAAGAATGTCAAGACATCATTAGGACTGGGTATGGCCGTTACCTTCGTGCTGTTGGTTACCGTGCCCGTTGATTATCTGCTCCAGACGAAGGTACTCGGACCGGATTGCCTGATACCGGGAGTAGATCTGTCGTATCTCAGTTTTATCCTCTTTATCGCCGTTATCGCCGGTATGGTGCAGTTGGTGGAGATGGTCGTAGAGAAATACAGTCCGTCGCTGTATGCCTCATTAGGAATCTTCCTGCCGCTGATTGCCGTTAACTGTGCGATCATGGGTGCATCGCTCTTTATGCAACAGCGTATCAATCTCGATCCACTGAATACACAGTATATCGGTTCGGTTTGGGATGCTATCGCTTACGCCATAGGTAGCGGTATCGGTTGGACACTGGCTATCGTCTCACTGGGTGCTATCCGTGAGAAAATGGCTTATACGGATGTTCCCAAACCATTGCAGGGATTAGGTATCACCTTCATCACCGTAGGACTGATGGCCATGGCGATGATGTGTTTCTCAGGACTTAAAATATAATAGGAGGAAATAACCATGTTGAATTTTATATTAGCTAGTATTGGGGTATTCCTCGTTATTATCCTGCTGGTGGTTGCCATCCTGTTGGTGGCAAAGAAATATCTGTCACCCAGCGGAAATGTGAATATTGAGATCAATGGTGACAATGTGATCAGCGTTCCTCAGGGTTCTTCGCTGATGACCACACTCAACGAGAATGGTATCTTCCTGCCATCTGCTTGTGGTGGTAAGGCATCCTGCGGACAGTGTAAAGTACAGGTTCTTGAGGGTGGGGGAGAGATCCTCGATTCCGAAAAGCCACACTTCACCCGTGAAGTGATCAAAGACCATTGGCGACTGGGTTGTCAATGTAAGGTGAAGAGCGACATGAAGATCAAGGTGAGCGAAAGCATCCTTGGCGTGAAGGAATGGGAGTGCGAGGTGATCTCCAACAAGAATGTCTCTTCTTTTATCAAGGAGTTTATCGTGGCATTGCCTCCGGGAGAGCACATGGACTTCATCCCTGGTTCGTACGCACAGATTAAGATCCCTGCATACGACTGCATCGACTATGACAAGGATTTCGACAAGAACGATATCGGTCCAGACTATCTGCCTTCATGGGAGAAGTTTAATATCTTCTCACTCAAGGCTCATAATCCTGAAGATACGATCCGTGCTTACTCTATGGCCAACTATCCGGCAGAGGGTGACCGTATCACACTGACCGTTCGTATCGCCACCACACCGTTCAAACCGAAACCAGAAGTTGGTTTCCAGGATGTGCCGACAGGTATCGCCTCTTCCTATATCTTCTCCCGCAAACCGGGTGATAAGGTGATTATGAGTGGTCCTTACGGTGATTTCCATCCTATCTTCGACTCAAAGAAAGAGATGATATGGGTAGGTGGTGGTGCCGGTATGGCTCAGTTGCGCGCACAGATCATGCATATGACAAAGACGCTCAATACCCGTGACCGTGAGATGCACTTCTTCTATGGTGCACGTGCGTTGGTGGAGGCATTCTTTGTGGAAGACTTCCTCGAACTGGAGAAGGAATTCCCCAACTTCCATTTCCACTTGGCTCTCGACCGTCCGGATCCCGCTGCTGATGCTGCCGGTGTTAAGTACACTGCCGGATTCGTTCATCAGGTGATGTATGAGACCTACCTGAAGGATCACGAGGCACCAGAAGATATTGAGTATTACATGTGCGGACCTGGTCCGATGTCAAAGGCTGTTCAGGGCATGCTCGACTCCCTCGGCGTAGATCCAGAAAGCATCATGTTTGATAATTTCGGATAAGGATTATCTGAGCTTGATAAATGCTAAAAACAAATCGGCCGCATCCTCAACAGGTGCGGCCGATTTCTATTAATTAGTATTCTGGATTCTGAATCATGTTTGGATTGGTATCCATCTCATATTTCGGTATCGGTAATACGATCATGTGGAAATTCCAGTCGAAGTCAAGATACTGTGAGAAATGCTTCGGTGTCTTGGAGATCGTGCTTACAGACACATCCTTACGCTCTACCTTCAGTCCGTTACGCATCAGGTCAAACAGGCGATGACCCTCACCAAACAGTTCCTTACGACGTTCTGTCAGCACACGGTCTAATGTGATAGTCTCACCCTCTACCGTCTTTGCAGGATTAGCACGCTTAACGATAGGATCGAGATATTTCACGGCATTGTCGTTGTCGCCCAACTTCTGTGCGGCCTCTGCGGCATTCAGATAAGCCTCTGACAGTCGGATCAATGGGATATTGGCATCTGTGATCGCCTCGCCCTCTTGTGGCTGGAACTTATTACAGTAACCGATCTTGCTGGCTACCTTGATCACCTTCATACGTACATCCTTCGAGTCGCTGTTCAACAACTTATAGAAAGAGCCTGTCACACACAGATCCTTATAGCCACTGCCTGAATGGAGGTATCCAAGACTCTCCTTACCCGGACTGTCGGTGGTCAGATTGACAATCTCAAAGAGTACCTCACCAGGCTTATTAGCTGTCGCGTCATTAGCCCAAGCCGTGGGATATTCCTCATTGGTCCAAAGGGCATAATGTTTTTTCTCTGCACCCTTGATGGCCTCTTCGGCAGCTTTCAGCGCATTGGCATTATCACCTTTATACAGATATACTCTGCTGAGCAGTGTCAGAGCGCCCCATTTGTTGATATGTCCTTTCTGGAAATCCTCACCGATAACGGCAATTCCTTCGGTAAGATCTTTGATAATCTGGTTATAACACTCAGCCACGGTATTACGTGCCGGTTTGCTTTCGATGCTACCTGACTGCAATACGATGGCGGCACCAAGACTCTTGCCATTGTCTTTCAGATATGGATAACCATAGAAACGACAGAGATCAAACAAAGCCATGGCACGAAGTACGAGCGCTTCTCCCTTCACCTCTTGACCGAGCACCTTCTCATCCTCATTCTGGGTGGGTAAGTCATCAATCTTGTTTAATACGATATTGCAGTTGGCAATCATATTATAGAGGTAACTCCAATGGGTTGACGGGGCATTGTCACGAGAGAATCCGAAACGATAGTAGTTGCCGGTTCGTTTGGTGGAGCTCACCGCAATCATATCATCAGCGGTCACATCGCCATAATAGACGAGTCTGCCGGAATAGGCATAAGCGTCTTGCATCGTGTTATATACACTATTGAGGGCGTATTTTGCCTCAGAAACCAGATTGATACTGGTCGCTGACTCAACCCTTGTAGAAGGCTCAAGGTCGAGCCAGTCATTACCGCAAGAAACCATCGTTGTAGCTGCGGTGCATATAAGAATATATTTATATAGTTTCATATTCGGGATAATTAAGGGTTAGAAGTTTACGTTAATACCAAAAGTAACCGTCTTGAGTGGGGGAGTGCCCCAGATAGCTGCGCCACCAGATACTGCTTCAGGATCATAGTAATCCCACTTGGCCCATGTCCAAAGGTTGTTGGCAGAAGCATACAGACGGATATTATCGAAACCGATAGGTCTTGTCCACTCCTTTGGTAAGGTGAAACCGAACGTCATGGTCTTCAGACGGATGAAGTCTGACTTATGCAGTCGACGGGTGGTCGTACACTTATGCATAGAGGTATAACCAGGTCCGTAGTCCATACGTTCATATGTTGTCACATCACCGGGTTGTTTCCAACAGTCGGCATAGTATGTCGGGATATTTGCCTCTGAGTCATAACCGGCACTCTCAGTCTTCTGTGCCCAGGTATCGTAGCTATAACCGCCGAACTGATAAGAGAACATAAAACTCCAATCAAACCACTTGTAACTCAGACGGTTTGACAAACCACCAGTCACGGCTGGCTCTGCATGTTTGTTGAGGGCGATGGCATGAGCATCAGAATAATCCTCTGTGATCTCTTTCGAGTAGTTACCATTCTCATCTACATCGTTGGTATAGAATTGCGGTGCACCAGTATCGGGATTAACGCCTGCAAACTCTACCATATAAAAAGTACGATAGGGCTTGCCTACTTTCCTGATCTGTGTACCACTGATAATCTCTGTCTGTGTACCGTCAAGTTTCACGACCTCATTCTTATTATGTGAGAGGTTGAAAGAGGTGGTCCACTCAAAGTCCTTCGTACGGATATTGGTGGAGTTGATGTCCAACTCTATACCACTGTTCTTTACCTCACCGATATTCATCAGGTAAGAACTCAGACCGTTGGTCATAGAGATAGGCATATCCATCAACAGGTTCTTGGTAGTACGCGTATAATACTCCACGGTGAAGTTGACGCGATTCCACAAAGCGAAGTCAAGACCGATATTCAGGTTATAGTTGGTTTCCCACTTCAGGTTCTTGTTCTCTATCTGTGAGATACCCATTGCCGGATCAAGGTTGTAGCCATCATTGACAAAACTCAGTCCCATATATCCGAAATAGTCAGAGGGTAGGGTACCGTTCACACCATAAGAGGCACGAAGCTTCAGGTCTGTGAGCCAGTTGCTGGTAGGTTTCATAAACTCTTCCTCAATCATTCTCCATGCTGCGGATACCGACCAGAAAGAACCCCAACGGTTGTCTCTGTGCAGACGTGAACTACCGTCGATACGATAACTGCCACCCAGGTAATACTTATTGGCAAAATCATAGTTCACACGACCGATATAAGAAACCATACGTGTACGACTGTTGCTTCCGCCGGCCGACTCTGTCTTCACACCATTACTGATGTCATTACGTGCCGGAGTAGCGAAATTAGAGGTCTCACCAGAGAGATAGTCACTGTACTTGTCGTCGATCTCATAGCCTAACAAACCGTCCAGATGATGGTTTTCATTGATCGTCGTGTTATAGGTCAGTTGATTTGACCAGACGAGCTTTTTCAACTCATCGTATTCTTTCGACATACCACCATTGATATCATCACCGTTAGAGGTACGTGGATCAGCCCAATGCTTACCCTTGGTCATCACAAAGTCGTAAGCCACGGTTGACTTAAACTTCAGGTTCTTAATAAACTCATACTGACCATATATAGTATTGAACGCGCGCGTAACATAGTTTCTGCGGAAATCATAGGTCTGTGCGAGTTTCGGGTTACGGTCGGCAATACGTATCAGTTCACGGTTCCAAGTGCCATCCTCGTTATATACGGCATCCGAAGGTGTAACGGCATTTCGTGAGGTATAGAAAGGAGAGGTATACGATGTACCTTCCTCATACACATCCTGGTTGACATTTGAGAAAAGGATGTTTGCACCCAGACTCAACTTATCCGTAGCCTGGTAGTCGACATTCAATCTTCCGGAGATACGCTCCAGTCCGGAAGTAATGGTGATACCATCCTGTTTCAGGTAACCCAAAGAACTGTAATACTTAAAGCGGTCTGTACCACCAGAGACAGAGGCTTCATAGTTGGCATGACTGCCCTTACGGAAGAGGATATCGTCCCAGTCAACATATCCACACCATGGTTTGGGAGCATAGTCATCGATATTCTCATCGGCATAGGCTTTGGCATCTGCCTCTGATTCTCCCTTGGTATAGAAACGGTAGTTGTACAATCCCTGATAGATGAAGTCGCGACGCTGCTCACCACTCATTACCGGACGGTAATCCATAGCGAAATCAGACTTTCCCCAATCGGCCTTCAAGGATACCTGTGGTTTTCCTGTCTTTCCTTTCTTGGTCGTAATCACAACAACACCATTGGCAGCACGACTACCATAGAGTGAGGCTGCTGCGGCATCCTTGATAATGGTGATACTCTCGATATCATCATTATTGATGGTTGACATGATGTCAAGTCCTGCATTAGAACTTACAGCACTGATATTACCACTCGTAATAGGCACACCATCAATGACATACAACGGTGAGTTGCTGGCATTGAAGGAACCCATACCACGGATATTCAATGAGGTAGAGGAACCAGGCTGACCAGAAGCTTGTGTAAACTGTACACCAGGTGCATTACCTTGAAGCATGTCTTGGAAAGAAACGGCTGGGATATCCTTCATCTTATCGGCCTTCACATTGGTGGCAGATCCTGCATATGCTGATTTCTTGAAAGTACCATAACCCGTTACGATGACCTCATCAACCACCATACTTTCTTGCTTTAACCTTACGGTCACTTGTTGTGAAGATGTTACGTTAATTTCCTGAGTAGCATAACCGATGAAAGAAATAACCAGTCTTACTGGTAACTGATTGACATTCAGACTGAAATGTCCATCAATATCAGATACTGTACCATTGCTGGTTCCTTTAATCAGAATACTTGCTCCAACAATTGGATCATTACTGTCAGCATCCACAACGACACCGGATACAGATGCCGCCATAGCACTGCCGTAAGATGTCTGAGAACCCGATAGGACAGCTCCAAACATCAATACGAGTAACATAAGCATCTTTAGCCTTATGTTACTGAAAACATTTGCTTTACTTTGTTTCATAAATAATTACTTAATTAAGGTTATAAAAGTATTTTTATCATTCTCATCATTAATTATAAATCATCGTCTCGTCCAAAATATATCGGATGGGCTTTTCATTAGAGTTATTAGAGGTTACCGACCTTTATTGCGCGCAAAAGTAAAATATAATAACGACAAAACCAAATATTTTGACTACAATTATTTAATTGTGAATTAATAATTGAGAATTGATGATTAATTCAAGTTTCGCAAGTATTACTTCATGCCGATGCAAAAGCCCTTTAGGGCGACACAGCATAGGCGGGGTACGTAAGTCCCCGTGTGAAAATGAATATTTGAGATATATAAGGGTAGAAGATATATATATTCTATTTATCATAATGCCGATTATCTAAAATAAATATATACAGAATAATTCATCGATATTGTCATTGCTTTTAATCCTCTCTATCTCTGTATATCTGTGTTTATTTTTCGACATAGTCTTTTCGATTTAGTTTTTCCATTTTCCATTTTTCATTTTCCATTTTCAATTATCAATTTTCAATTATCAATTATTCTTCGTAACTTTAGATAAGTTACAATGCACTCGGCATAAAAAATAAGTGAACTTATTTTGTTCTGCTCTCGTTTTTTTGTAACTTTGCAGAATTATGGCAAACAAACAGAACGACGATCAGTACATAGAACTAAAAAATGTACGTGTAAATAATCTCAAGGGAATATCCATCAATATTCCGCGTAACCAGTTTATCACTATTACCGGTGTTTCTGGAAGCGGAAAATCATCACTCGCATTTGATACGCTTTATGCTGAAGGACAACGACGCTATGTGGAGTCGCTTTCCAGTTATTCACGTCAGTTTATGGGACGACTGAAAAAGCCAGAATGCGACTATATCAAAGGATTGCCACCAGCTATTGCCATCGAACAGAAAGTGATAGCACGTAATCCACGAAGCACTGTGGGTACCAGTACTGAGATTTACGAGTATCTCAGACTTCTGTTTGCCCGTATCGGCAAGACTTATTCGCCAATCAGCGGTCAGGAAGTGAAGAAAAATACCACTGAGGATATCGTTAACTGCATGCTGCAGTTTGACAACGGTACAAAATTCGTGTTGCTCTCCCCTATCAAAATCCCAGCCGGACGCACCCTCAAACGTCAGTTGGAGAGGGAGATTCAACAAGGTTATGCCCGTATCTGTTATAAATGCGAATTTTACAGAATCTACGATTT
>JAEEGL012097661.1_pt1 | contig 14613 bp, 6 predicted proteins | sample 9134231 | NCBI WGS metagenome assembly JAEEGL01 (sample SAMN16246548, study PRJNA631951) | gut metagenome | biome: gut microbiome; feature: rumen; material: fiber-attached | host: Bos | place: Iran: Karaj | collected 2018-10 | reverse complement strand
GTAGTGCGGTATGGGTTGTGGGCATGGTTGCTGAAAACTTGTTTTCAGGCAAGCATGGCTGCAATCCATACCATTGGGCGCAGCCCATGACAAAACGTTTTTTTATCTTTTTTTTGTTGATTGAACATCCGAAACTTGAATCACCTATTTTTGCGCTCAAAAAAAGAAATTCGCCCATAGATTTGTGTGTTTGCGTTTTTATTTTTAAATTTACACTTTTGATAATGGTAATCAGTTTTTCGCAGTCTGTCAATTCTTTTCTCCACGACTTACTTGAATCTCTGGAGAAAGAAAAACATTTTTTTTAAATCGATGCCACGCCCCAGCCGTATCCGGTTGTGTTTCCATCCGTTTCAGTAACCGTCAGCAGCCCGGCAGTCATCGGCTGGGATAGTGGCCGTCCCGGCCGCACATCAGACCGGCGTAGCACGGTCAAACATCATACAGAATCATCTTCCTCATCAAATTGCAGAAGTACCCTTTTTTATTGGAGACAATCCTCCCTTTCCAAATGGACGAAATGGATGATTGATTTTCCGCTTTTTTCTCTTATTTTTGCGGAAAATCAAAAATAGTCGCCCATGCATTTGTGTGTTTCCACATTTTTATTTAAATTTGCGGTGTCAAGGTCGAAATGCGTATGTGTTCCCCTTGACAGACATACATTGGAAGTGTTTAGCTATTCCGCACCTGTGAATCTCGACAATTCAACCCTGTGCAATAAGAATAGACGAACGCCTCCAGAGGATTTGAGCCATGTACTGACCCTACTGGCTCATTCCCTGGTGTGGGCGGCTTTTCTTATTCTTTGCACAGGCAGTCGAGAGCCTTCAGGTGGAATAAGACAAAGTCAGCCCCACTTCTTTTGTGTGCTGTTTTGTTTGATCTTTGTATATATCTTATAATGCTTTATGATCAAATTAAAAATATTAAATACTAGTGAAGCATAAATTCTTAATAAAACTATATAAAACCTTTTACTTATAGGAGTCTCAGAGCGATCATTAAGTTTTTGATTTGAAAAAGACATTGATACTTTGCAACCTAAAGAATATATATAAAGCTTCTCATAAATTTTAAAAATGGATCAAGCAGAACATTGTGTTAAAAACCTTGTGGGGATATTCCGAGAATGCTGTCCGAATCCATCTCTGGGTTGTTGTCATCGCATATCTACTCGTTGTAAGAATAAAAGCATATAACAAAAGCCAATACACCATTACCGAAATGGTCACGTTGATAAGAGTTTCCGCATAGGAGAAGATTTCCCCCAGACAATTAATCAGCAAGCCAGTTATCATAGTCAATCTCAATCAAAATGTTAAAGAACTGGCTCTATTTGATGGTATGTGAAACTTAATGCGAATTTATCGCATCAGTACTAATTTAATTAAATCAGACTATGTATTGTTTAAAACGAAAAGCAACAGCTCTTTTGTGTTTAGCTGTTTTTGGTATTCAAATCTCTCTTTTTGCCCAGGTGGAAAAGACTGTGCCTTCTCATGGTAATTCTCTTGGCTATTTGCAGCAAACGTTCCCTAAACTGACTGCTTTGTATGAGGATGAGCTCAGTAATTGCCATACACATTATATTATAGCAGTGGATGTGTCGGGCTCCATGGTGAAACATGATGAGATTGTCACTCCATCATTGCAGGCGTTTGTGAACGCTTTGCCAGTGAGTGAGCAGGTTTCTGTTATTCCTTTTGGTACTGATGCCAAGAGCGACACTCCCGGACTTTGCTGCAAAATCGAGGGAGCTGCGCAGAAACAGGTGCTTAACACTGCACTTTCCAGTCTTTACACCAGCGACAGCTACACAAAGGAGTTTAAGCACAACACCGATGTCGCAAAAGCTGTGGAGGCTGTGAACAACACCATTCTGAAAAATCAAGATGCACAAATGAATGTGGTCATCATCATCACAGACTTTTTGAACGACCTTCCAGGAAAGGGCGAGGTGAAACTGGAAGATGTTGTGCTCGAAAAACTTAACAAGGATTACGATAATGTGACGGACGGATGCTATTCTCGTGTCGTTGCCCTAAAACTGCCTCCTGCTGGGTCAGGAAAAGGATATTGTCTCGACCAGTTGCAGGACTATGTTTTCTGCAACACGGGCATCACAAAACGGTTTGATATTGTGGAAGCCATCAAAGACCAGGCTGCCATTTCACACTGGTTCGAACAGCTTTCTCGCGACATCATGACAGAGAAACTCAAGGCGGTCATCCAGCTTGATAATGAGCGTAACTTGCGGCCAATGTTGAAGACTGATATCGATATTAATGGAAACACCACTGCCGAAATACATTGGCAGCCTAATAAGCTATACCGGGAAATCAAAATCGATTCCACCTATACTGATGAAGGCACTGGCTATTATTTCGATAATAATAAAGAGGCATGGCAGACAAGCAGCGACACAGCTCTGTATGACATCAACCTCGGACAACTTAAACACGAATCATGGGGACTAAGAAAATACAATACAAGACTCAATATCGGACTTTCGCTTCCCACGCCTTACGATGAGGAACTCAAGAAACTTAGTATCGACAAACCGATTCCTGCAACGTCTGCTGAACAGAAAGGATGGCTTTGGACATTCTTCCTTTCCTTCTGGCCGACTGTTATTATTGCTGCGCTCATCCTTTATTACATTATTTCTGTGATTAAGGCAATTATGAGAAATGGGAATGAAAGATTTATTGGTACTGTTGATTTTTCAGATCGCCGTGGAAAAGATATAGGTGATACCATTAAGGTGAAACTACGGTCGGGAAAACATCTCTTAATTGGTAATGGAGGTACTGATGGGTGTGACCTTTTGGGGGCTGCTTGGACTATCAAAGTTGTAAAGAAAACATCATCTCCTTTGTTTCCTTGGAAGCGTCCTGCCTTTGAGTGGAGTGCAAAAGGTGGTTATGAAAGTAGTAGCAAGAAAAAGAGAGGACTTATAGGGCGATATGGTAAAGATGGCATAAAGTCTCGTGTTGAAATCACATGCGCCTCAGACTCAGAACATATAACCCATTATGTTACGATTGTAATCAAATAAAATATTAGAAACTTTAATTAATCTTTTTTATTATGGCAAACGAAAAACATATTTTTATTGGCATCGGCGGTTCTGGTGTGAAAACCGTGTCGCAGATTAAGTCCAAAGTGTATGAGAAGTTGTTTCCTAATGCAACTGCCTCAAAAACACGTCTTCAGGCTATGAACGACAGTTATCGGTTCATTTTCCTTGACACCGACCAACGTGACATTGATGAGGCAAACAAGAACAACAGGGAAAGTTTCGAGTATGGTAAAGTTCCTTTTATCAGTCCGCAGACTGATTTGGTGAATTTAGGAAGAGCTAACCCGCAAGCCATCTACTACGAGGCAAAGAAAGAACCTAACACGCTTATCAACAAGCGTATTCTGGAGGCGTGCTCTCCTGAGCTGGCTACCAAAATTCCTGACCAGCCCCTTTCATTCGGTGCAGGTGCGTTCCGTATAAAGTCGCGTATCGCTTTTGCACATTCTCTCGCGAATTTCCAGTCGAAGATTCAGGCTGCGATTTCTTCTCTCAACGATGTGAAGACTGTTGGAGGAGAGGATTGCATTATCTACTACTGGGTTGTTGGCTCAACGCTTGGTGGTACTGGATCTGGCATCTTCAACGATGTTCTATATCATATCAACCAGCTCCATCATCAGATTGTGGGCAATGGAGACCCGCAGTTGGTGCTTACAATGTATATGCCGAAGGTGTTTATCGACAGCAATTCTACGGAAGAGAAATATTCGCTCAATGCATTCGCCGTATTCCAGGAGCTTGATGCTTTCAAGAAGATGAGTTATGAGGAAAAGCAGAATACCGTGATGCATCGTCTGGCATTCAACAACGACTATAACCTTGTCAATACGGAGAAACGCTACTGCCCGTTCTACTATCTTATTCCTGTCGATATCCAAACCGACAAGGGTACGAGCTTGGGCACACCTAATACCATGTATCGCAATACGGCGGAGATGCTTTATCATCTTCATAACGGACAGGCTGGCGCCACTTTCCGAAGTGATATTGACAACTACATGAACGACATCATGGAAAAGAACCATTCAGAGTTCCTCGTCCCGATGGGATATGTGTCGCTGCAGAAACCTCAAGAGCAGTTTGCTAAGTATATGCGTGCTCGTTTCCGCAGGGATGTGTTGCGCTCATGGTTGCTTTGCAATGAGAGCAAAAAGGCGAAGGTAAATAAAGAGGATGTTGAACCGTTGTATAAATCTTTATTCAGCGAACTCGATCCTGGTGTCAGCGACTCTGTCGCCAGCAGTTTTTTGGGTAAAGCAAATAAAATCCAGAAAAAGTTGGAGGAAGTTGATCCATCCAAAGAGAAAATGGATGAGGATGTCGATTTTGGCAGCATTAATTCTGGATTGTCTAAGGTGGAGAATGCCTTTAAGGAAGAGAGTTCTGACGATAAGCGCAAAAAATACAAGAAATTGATTGTTGATGGACTGTGGAAAGAGGCGGAAAAGATGATTCGCGAGCATGGGCTGTCCTATACTTATAATGCCATTATCAAGGTGCGCGAGTTCTTGTCGAACGAATACAAAGAAGAAGATAATAGTGATGGTGAAAAATCATTAACTAAAAGAGCAAAAAATCTGTCTGGAGAAGATGGCAGAAAGAAGGTGGAGGAGCTCAGTGAGGCGGCTTCAACGATTGATTGGAAGGAAAAGACTGGCCTGAAGAAAAATCAAAAACAGATTGAGGAATATATTCAGGAGGCCACTGGGTATGTAAAAAAATTTGTTGAACTTCAGATTGACCAGTGGGCACACGAGATTAAGCGTGACTTCTGTAATGACGAGAAGAACGATGAGCTTTCTAAACTCGCACGCCATATTTCAGGCATGATTACCAAGGCGGAGGAACTCAATAATGAGGCTGTGAAATACTATAAGAAACTTGCCACTGAATTTGGAGAGGCTTCGATGGATGTCACCACCGTTTATCTGCCTATGCTCAAGAATATTTGTGATGGCAACGGCTGGAAACTGGGTAACTTCTTCAGTAAGCTCTATACGAAGATTATCAAGGCGGAGGAGGATGTTGATGAAACTCCTGTGCGTGACGAAATCATGAAATTCCTCAACCAGAATATCTATCTCAATCCGGATGACAGTGTGGTTGAGGCAATGTACAAGGTTACACTCGACAAGAAGCAGACCGAGGAGGATGAGGATTCTGATGAACCTACGAAGGTAACCGACACTCGTTTCTTTGCCAATCCTGTGCTTGTGGACCGTGGAAATGTAAGTGCTGAGAAGATTATTCAGGACTTCCTCACTGCCGCCACAAAAATGCTTGACAGCAAAATCCACAGCGACAAGGATATTCAGGAGAACTGGGATACAAGAAAGATATCCACTTTCTTCGGTGACCTATCCAATGAGGAGAAGGATGAGGTGCGTCGTGCGCTCAATCCTGCTTTGTTCTTCAGCTATAACAGCAACCGCATCGATGTGACCAAGAAAGAAGAGCATATCATCTTTGTGGCTGGAAGTGAAGATTTGGCTGCTGAAATGCTGGGATTCCAAAAAGGTAACACCAAACACCGCTTTGAGAAGAGTGGGGATGAAAACACGGCACTTGTACTCAAATCGAAGTTTGGACTGGCATTGGAGGACTATAGAATCTACGATTCCATCAAGATGGTGTATGACAAGGCATCGTTCCGAGAGAAATATCATTTCCATCGCTACTTCGCTCAGTACCTTGACAAGATTACAATCGACAACCTGCCATACGATATTCTTCCGCAGCACCGTTCATTCGTCAAGATGCTTATCCTGCAAAAATATCGCGAGGAACTCTCTCCGATGTTCTATACCGACGATTACGATAAAGAGGCTTATACCGACTCTATGTATTATTATTCCAACCAGAATTATGAGCGTTCATTTATGATTGCTCTGCCTGAGGCGCTCATCACTGACAATGAGAGCTATGAAGGAAAAATTGCTTTGCGCAAGGAGGCTGACGGGCGGAATCTTTATATGGAGATTGAGGGACGCTACTTTGCCGACCGCTTCAGAATTTATGCGGAGCGTTACTACAACTCACGATTTGGTGAGACCGTGGACCGTCTTATTCAGGCAATCTTGAAGACCAATATCAAAATCAAGGCAAAAGACAAGGACGGAAAAGAATATGAGAAGATTGTCAATGGCGAGACGATTCTGAAGGACTCATACGAGAATAAACAGAAGGAATTGTTGATTGAATTGAGCCAGAAGAAGCAGAGTGCAAGCATCCCAGAAGAGAAGCGTCTGTATGGAATGTTCTTCAATATCCTCCGTGAGGAATACACTACTGTTAACGACTTTAGAATCTGACCTATATGCTACCACTCTGGATAATAGACCTTAGACAACAGTCTGAACGGCGGGACGAATTTAAGCGTCTCGTCGCTCAGATTGAACATGTATCGATGCCTCGTTCTGATCAGGAATGCGATGAAAGCGGAGATGCTGATGTGTCCGGGGGGGAGTACAATGACTTTGTGTCTGCAACTGAGATGGAATTGTCTGGAAAAGACATGACCGTGAAAGAGGAGGTTGATTTGGATGAAAGGCGAAAGGCGGAGCGGGATGCTGTCATTTCTGGCAATTATTGGAAATATACGAACGTCAAGGATTTTGGACTGAGTATCAACGATTGCAAAGAGGACAGCACTGTCCCACGTACGAACGACGGAGATAAAGGTACGATGCTGGAGGAACCGAATGTTGATGGCAAGAAGTTGGTACAAAACGATTCCAGTGATGAGACAACCCGGGAGACTGCGAACCGACTGTATGATTTTCAAAGTTATATGGTGAAGGAAGGGCAGGAGTTTATTGATGAGCTTAGAAAAAGCAATGTGCGGCCTGACTTGAAAATCAACATCCTGGTGCTGGGAGATATCACCGAGGAGTTCACTCGAATCGTCTTTCCGTCTGTTGCAACCATCATTCAAAAGGAAAAGGGAAGGATGCTTCCGCATCATATTCATCAAGGTATGGAGGTCATGGGCATGCTATACATCCCCAGCGATATCAATACGCGGCATGTGGAAGACAGGGTTAGCATGCAGCGGACGTTGAACGAGATTGATGTGCAGCACAGGCTGGCAACCATTCGAGGATATGACCATGTCATGCTTTATCAGGACGTGCAGAATCGCACTGACTGCCATTATACCAAGTTGAATGAGAAACAGCTGGCTGAGTACCTTTTCCAATGCGTGCTCCATCTCTATTTCGCTTGCAATGCATCTCATCCGCTCATCAGTGGAACCGCTTCGTCTGATATCTTCTATTTCTCAATGGGAGCAGCTTCCGTGTTCTACGACACGGAGAACGAGGATGTCAAGGGACAAAATAGGATTGCTGCTGAATTGATTCGAAATTTCAAGAGTGAGGGAGATGCTGAGAAAGTGAATCCGAAACTTACATTCATCAAGGATGATGAGTACAATCCTGAGGATTTCTTTATCGATGTGACACGGATAGAGTCTGATGCTCAGCCTGAGATGCCTTCGCCACACCCGGTACGCAATTTTCTGGCTAAGTATCTGAAGCGCTATTACTATAATCTCTATTTGCGTTTCTTCACTAAAAACCTCATGAGGCATATTATTGAGGAAATTGATGACAACACACGGGCACAATTGGAGCAGGTTGCAGCCAATAGCCGGCGTTTGTTTACTGATGCGAAGCGGCTGATTTATGAGCGGATTTCTGAAATCATTGGCAACCTTGGTGCTGACGATGGGGGACTGCCGGCTCTTACTCGTCTTTTCAAGGAGATGCAGAACCAGTTTGCGGAAAGAAGGAAAAGCATTCGTGACGTGGCGGAACAACAATTTTGGAAAAGTATCGTTCAGGATCAGGTTCCAAAAGAGTTGGAGGATTCTTTTTTGAGTTACCATGATGCGTACCAGTCCGACCTTAGGGCTAAGACAGGAACAAATCAGAAAGATTTGAAGCGGGAGGCTGTCAACAAACTGAATGAGATTATCAGCAGGGAGGCTACAATGCTTAGCAGGATTGGACGGAGTGTCCTGCTTGGTATTCTTTGTGCCTTGGCGGTTGTGCCTGTCCTTCATTTCCTCTCACCACATATTATTAATATTGGTCATATTAGGCGGTTTTCTGCCTTATGGTCTCTTGCGCTTTTCTGTGTGCCGGCATTGTGTCAGGTGATTTCCTTTTGGAGATATAACCGTAAGAAGAAGCGGGCGGTCAACCGCCTCAGGGCTATCTGTCTGCATGATGCATACGCCCGTGTGGCGAACCGGATAGAGTCGGAAATTAATGAATTCTACGATAAGATGACTAACTTGGCTGATAGGTATATACTGAGGTGTGAGGATATCCGCACAGAACTTGGAAAGGGATTGGAGGAGCAACAACATGGAAAACCTGTCTTTCCTCAGACCCTGTTCAACCAGCCACTTATCGGAGGACGTTTCGGAAGTGAGAAGATGTTGCCGGAGAAGGAGGCTGACGACTGCGTGGTCAGCGTAAATTACATCCGTTATAAGCTCCGGGATATGGGCAAAACGGAATATTTCCTGCTCATCAACAACAACCATAACGAATTGGTCACTCTCTTCAAGGACGTTGATATTTGTGAGAACCTTATCAGAAGGGTCAAGGAAAACGGTGAAGAGGAATTGCTGACCATGGAGCAGCAGGAGCAGGAACAGCAAGAGGCCTGGGAGCAGCATCTGCATGATTTCCACCATCGGATTCTATACTTGGCTAAGGAAGCCATTCTTCCAAGAGAGAATGCTACGGTAGGAGAAAAACTCTGGAACTACTACCAAGTCACACGTCTGAGGGATGTGCTTTCACCGTTAATCGGCTTTGCTGCTGCGAACGGTGAGTTCACCTCGTCGGCTGATTTGGAGTTCACCGATGCTAAAATCAACGACAAGCGTGTGGAATATCTCATCCGGGTCAATGATTCTTCTGTGGCTGCCAAGATGCAGATTGATAGCTATAATAATGTATATAAAAAATACATTTTCTTGACTCGTTGGCGATGTTTCGAGCATTTCAGCTTTAACCGTATTCTCCCGACAGAGGACTTCGATGAGAAAATTCGTGCGCAGAGAGTGTTTGAAGATGAGAAGAAATCCAAGGAACAGAAGGGAAAAGGCAAGAAGAAAAATCGGACACTGACTGTTGAGCAGGCTATAGAGGAGGCAAGACAGGCGAAGGATAATGCCAGAATCTATAAACCGCATAAATCCACTTTGCTTTTATGGGCTTTGTGTCCGGATGACTCTTCGTCTGAATGGTTCCGTCTTATCGATGCGGCATTCTTTGCCGATGCTTATAGGGACAAACAGATTTACCGTGAGATTCTCAACAAAAACGACTGATTAGATGATGACGCAAATTTTGATTTATATTCTGATTGGTATGAGTGCCGTCAGCTTGCTGACGGCGGTCGCCAGTCTCTTCAAGGTGAAAGTGTGGCTCCAGACGAAAACTCTTAGGGCTCAGCTCATGAGGTTTGCCTTTATGAATTATAAGGGAAACAGAACCGTTCCCGAAGCTCATCTTCTTGGAAGGGCTAAGGGGGTGCCTGTGGGGCGTGTCGCCATGGGTGAGAAAGACGACAATGCTTACGTGGAGATGCTTACTTCTGATTTTGAGGATGACAGTGCGCGCCCTCAATACCGGGGGGTCGGCTATATCGCTCAGGATGGTCTTATCTACCGGTCCATGGGCAGGAACCGAAAGCCGGAGGTGGTGGGATATACGGCGCGGCCTTCTGCACCTAATGTGCCTGCGGTGGTTGGAGAACGCACATGGAAAACATTGTGGCTCAAGTCAAAACTCCATGCCTATCTTGGTAAACCTGATGATAAACCAGCTGATAAAGAACAAAAGGGCAAGGCTGCTCAAAAGGTTGATGATAAAACGAAAGCCGGCAAGAAAGTTCCTAAGAAAAGGGTGGAAAAACTGCCCTTCGTGATTGCTTCATATACGGCGTTTCATCGTTCCAAGCACGATGTCATGCCACCTGAGGCCAGGGGGGCTGCCTATGCGCTCTTTTTTGGACTTTACAACAAGACGGACTATCAGGAATATTACGAGAGCCCGGCTTACGGATGGAAAGACACAGCATTGCTTTCTGCTTTCATCTATGCTGTGTTGTATGTACTGTGGTACACCATCTGTGTAAAGGTGTTCGGACGCCATTTCATCGGATTCCGTTTCTGGCAGGCACCACTCCTATATGCCATGTACTTTCCCTTGTGGACCATCGTTAGAGCTGTCAAAATTGAGTGTGTGGAGAATTCTAATACGATTCAGCCAAAGATTGACCTCTTTAACAAAATTGTTGGACAACGTGGCTACGACATTCTCATCATTCTCTGTTGCTTGATTGTCCTTGCTTTTACAGGAACATATTACCGTTTCGATTTTGCGGCACTTGCCATGGTGGTGATGTCGGGCGTTTCTATAAACATGCTGATGCGTGCCAACTGGGCAAGATGGAGTATCCGGCAGCCTTTTGCTGATGAGAATGAAAATGCGGAGGGCGATATGTATAGTGAACTGAAGAACCCGGAAGGAGAAATCGCAAGGAATTATGAGTGGGAATTGGATTCTGACGAGGTGAAAGATGTGAAGGGTGAGCTTACTCTCTATTTTGACAAACAATATGTGGATGACTTGAGATTCTGTAACCCGTTCTATAGTCAGCGAAGCGACAAGACGGTGGGACAGAATGTCAGGGATTTGTTCCACTATATGCTTGAGCATTATTCTGTCACGTCACGGCTACGTTATCTCGTGAGCGAATTGAAACGGATATCTGAACAGAATGGTTTGTTTAAAACGGAAGACCAGATGCAGTTCGCTCTCGATTTCGTACAGGAACCTAATATCCGTTTCACGATGAACCGAGACAGCAAGGCCATCAATCAGTTCGACGACTATATCCGCTTCCCCGACGAGGTGCTTTTCGACAAGGAGGCGGACAGCAACAGTAAGGCGTTGCTGGCTGCGATGATTTTCCATTTTATGGGGCACAATGTGCTCTTCCTGTATTCACGCATTCAGAAACATGGAGCCATCGGTATTGAAATCCATGATGAATGGATTGAAGACGGTCGTCTGTTCGGACACGACGCTGAAGAGATCACTTTCCTCCACAATGGAAGGAGATATGTGTTCTGTGAGACTACGGGCGATACTTTCCGTATTGGAGGAACCATGCGGGGAATGCGCCACGAGGATTTCGATGAGCATGTGGAACTGCCGGTCTTCCAACCAGATGTAGAGGACACCAATGAAGAACGTGTCACTTGTCTCTATAACTGGGACCTCGACCCGAAGTTCGGTGAACTCCACGGATGTTACACGCTCGAATTCAAAACGGATGACATCGAGCAGCTCCGGGAGGAAAATCCGTTCCGTACATACGGACAGCCCGGTGATACCCATACTTACGACGGTAATATCAGGGATATGTTTGCACGTATCACAGAGGAGGATGGCATAGCGCACATTCTTCAGATTGCGGACTATATCAAAAGTACAGCCGAGGAGACTGAACTGACGGAACTGGCGCTTATCCAATTTGCGCTCGACTTTGTGCAGGAGCCGAACATACGGTATGTTGTCGATGAACAGTCGCATTCCATCAACTTTGCAAACGAGTACATGCGTTTTCCGGATGAGGTGCTCTTCGACAAGGAGGGGGACTGTGACTGCAAGTCATCACTCGCTGCCGCTATTTTCCATGCGCTTGGCTACAATGTCGTAATTATGCTCTCAGAGAATATCGGTCATGCAGCCATCGGAATTGAACTGAAGGAAGAGTGGATGAAGGAACTGCAGGTTGATGACATTGGCAAGGCTGTCAAAGAATATAATGGAAAGAAATACTTGTATTGCGAAACCACGGGGGATGGCTACCGCATCGGACAAATCAAAGACTCTTATTCTGTGGAGGACTTCACCACGGTCGTGGAGTTCTCCTGTTAACGGATGGGCTGGGGGAGATATCCTCCAGCCCACCATCTGATTCTATCACATGGACATGATGTATGTCTGAAAATAATTGAAAATACTATGTTTCGAAAACCAATTCTAATGTTTTTTATTGTCCTTTTCACTTTGATTACATTCTCTGCATGCACATCTTACGAGGAGAAAGTGCTCAACGACTTGGACGACTTGCTCACGTATGTGGAGAACAACCTGACGGAAATGGATGCCGACGATTGGGAAGAGGTGTTGGAAGATCTGGCTGACTTGGCAGACGACGCTGTGGAATGTCGTTTTACAAGTGCCCAGCGTGACCAGTTTGAACGACTTTGCAGCCACGTAAAGCAGTTCATATCCTCAAAAGGGGCAGAACTGATGGGGCAAGGTGCCAGCTTGCTGTAATAGAAATAACAATATGCATAAACTATAATTATATCAAAAATGTCAACAACCTGTATTGCAATATCTAACATGTCCGGCATAGCTTGTGCAAGTGACACCGATCGTACAATCTACCAACTGTCCAAGTCATATCCTCTTGCAGTTGCTGTTGCTGTTAATTCTTACTCCCCTATCCCGTGGGATACAATAATCAACAGATACAAGCGTTTGGGCGAACCTGAAGAAAAAGAGAACTTCGAGGATTATGCAAAAGACTTCGAAAAGTTCCTTTCCTCCATACCTGTTGCCGAAGATTATCAAGACATCTCTACAGACGATTCAAACATCATTTTTATGGGGTATGGTAAAGATGATTTATTCCCTCAGATTTTTGACACTTGTATAAGTTTGGCCGATGGAAAATTGTCGTTTGATAATAATAGAACAGAAATCTTCAAAGTATCCCACCAAGAATATGCCCATATTAATTTCCTTGGCAACCTGGATAGTGTACATACACTAATTTGGGGGTCAACTCGTGACGTTAATGACATACTTCTTGAGAATCATGTAAAAACGTTCAACGTATACAAAGAACGCATTTTAGAAAAATTCAAAGGCACAGAATTCGAGACTTTCGTAACCAAGAAGTTGGATGCTTATAATGCAAAAGAAGACTTCATGATGAAAATGTGTGAAGCCATTGATAAAACATATACGAGCGTACTTGATGGTATTGAAACATTTAGTGTTGAAGACATGGTAATGGCAACAGAGACTATTGTCAACGCTGAGGTACGCCTCGATCATCTAAGTTCAGGATGTAAAACTCCCCTTAATACAACTCGAGAAATTGCTGTAATAACACGAGTTGAAGGTCTTACTTGGATTAAACATAGTCTTTATGCAATTTAAAACTAAAAAATAAATGATATGACAGCCGTTGTTGGAATATTAAATAAGCGAGGGGCCGCAATAGCAGCAGACAGTGCAGTAACCCGTACACGCTATAATGGCAGAAAAGTTACGAAAAATGGCAATAAGATGATTCGCCTTAGCAACTGCGTTCCCATCAGTGTTATGCTAACTGGGAATGGCGCATATCTTAGAACCCAGTGGGACATTATTATTCGCCACTATCGTCAACATCGAGGCGATATAGCTCATCCCACTGTTGAAGCATGTGTACATGATTTCTTCAGGTATATCGCTGACAACAAACTGTTTTGTGAGGAAAATATCATCAAACGTTGGATTGGCTATGAACTAGATCAACTATTTGAACATGCTGACAACAATGTTGATTTTAAGGTAAAGGAAAGGGACGAAAATGACCAATTAAAGTCTCCAAAGACATATCTCAAGTCATTCTTTACCCAATTACGCAGATATCGCACCAACTGGTTGAAAACTGGTACCTGCGAACATTTCAAAGATTACACTCCTGAGCAATTTCATGCATTCATCAATGATATGATTACTGATTATCTTTCTCAAAAGGAATCTCATGAAGATGGTTTTAAATTCAACACATTTCCAACGGATTTCCTTGCCTCATTGAAGGAAGATTTGGAATTGACCTTAATGGCGAGACTTACGACACGTAGATATCATGCTGATGGAAGTGCGGAGTTGGTATTTACTGGTTTTGGAAGCGAACAAGAATATCCTTCTCTTGTTTCCTCAGTCGTATTTGAGGGATTTGACAATCGGGTGAACTATCATATTCGCCCAGAAGATATCATCTGCATTAGCGATGACAATCCTGTTGCCATCTGTCCTTTTGCCCAGAAAGATGTCATTAAATCATTGCTTCGCGGATTACATATTGATTATTCAAGGATGATTGCGAATACCATGCAAGATATCTACAGACCATTTGGTAATGATATCTTTGACATGAATGAGGATGATAAGGAATTTGAAAATCTCAATTTTATGGAATTCCAGATGATGCTACAGGATGTCAAGGTTGATGACTTAGATAAAAAGTTCTTTAACGCTAATGTCCGTTACCTGAACAAAAAGCAACACAAGTGGGAAAAGAATCTCGAAGACTATGATCTCCTTGCAATGGCTGCATTGGCACAAAGCCTTATTGACCTAACAGGATTCCATCGAATTCTCACATTCTCGGAAGAAGGTGTTGGCGGTCCTGTAGATCTGGCAGTC
>JAEEGL010193971.1_pt1 | contig 14613 bp, 6 predicted proteins | sample 9134231 | NCBI WGS metagenome assembly JAEEGL01 (sample SAMN16246548, study PRJNA631951) | gut metagenome | biome: gut microbiome; feature: rumen; material: fiber-attached | host: Bos | place: Iran: Karaj | collected 2018-10 | reverse complement strand
ATAACATTATTTTGACTTGTACTTTTTAACATTTTTTTTATTTTATGAATGTGATTTTTATTACTGAATTTTGAATTTTCAAGTTCATTATTTTTATTTAAATAAAAATTAGAATTTTTATCATTGTTTTGATTGTTAAATTTAATTTGAATATTTAAATTATCTTTATTTGAATTTGAAGAAATTGAATTTTCGATTGTATCTTTATTATTCATTATTTTTGATATTTCTTCTTCATTTTTTGAATCTATTAATATTTCAAATTCATTTTTATTTTTTTTTTGTGTAGCTCCTTTAATATATACTTTAAAAGAAATTTTGTTGTTATAGTCTTGTTTCTTTTCAACGCTTATATCTTGAGATGAAAAATTGTTTAATTTATTTATTGATTTTAATCTTCCTGCTTGAATAATATTACAAATTCTATTTGAAATGTCTTTGTAATTATTAGAATTTAAATAAATTTTTCCTTCTTCTAAAATAATTTTTTTTTCATTACAAAACATAATTTTATATGAAGTTTGTTCAGAAAAAAAAGAAGAAAGTTCATAATCTTCTCCATAATTCTCTGAAAATAATTTCCATAATTCTTTTGGTAATTTAAGATATTTTTTATTATTTTTATCTACAACATAATTAAAAGGATCATTGATATTTCCATCATTAAAAAATGTATTGAAATTTTCAATAATATCTAAATTTATTATCATTCCAGGATTATTTTCAAATGTAATATCTTTTTCAGCAAGATAAAAAACAGAATTATACTGTTTTTGATTTTGAATTTTATAATTTAAAAAATATTTTTCGAGATTATTGTAATTAAATTTTTTCCATTTTTCTATCCAATCAGAATTTATTAAAAATAAGGTTTGATTCTTATTATCTCCCATTTTTTTAAACCGGAAATAAGTTAAAGCTTCATAAAAATATTTACTTTTTTCTTGTAATGACATTTTTCAAATTTATTAATAAATAAAAAATAAACAAAATAATTTTGAAAATAGTTAGTAATAGAATGGATTTTTAAAAATAATTAATAATGTCTTTAAAATAAACAAGTTATTTTTTCTAATTTTATTTTGTTATTTAAATAAAAAAAATTAGAAATGAAATCTTTTTTAATTCATTTATTTATTAATTTAAATTTTTAAATTTAAATATAATTAAAAAACAATTCAGTAAAAATTTATGTGTGACTCAGAAAATCAAATTCCAAAGAAATCAAAAAGAAAAAATAATAGAAATGTATCAAGAAAGAAAAGAAAAATAAATCATTTGATAAAGAAAAATAAAAAAAAAATTATTCTCAATAAAATTAATTTACTTGATTCTTTAAAACTAAACAAAAAATTAATAAAAATGACTTTAATTCAAAATTCAATATTAATGATTTGCTCAACTTTTAATTTATATTTCATTCAAATAAATAAGTTTAATTTACACAAAATAAAAACCCAAAAAATTCCCTTTCCAATTAATTGTATTTTTGAACTTAAAAATGGAAAAATAATTATTACTGAAAAAAATTCTATTATAATTTATTCTTCAATTTATCACTTAATCAATAATTTTAATTTTCCTTCACAAATTATCAATGAACATATGAATTTTATTAATAATATCATTGAATTCAAAAATGAAAATTTTGCTTCAAGTTCTTATGATGGAATCATTAATTTTTGGAAAAATGATTCTGAATTTTTTATATTAAATTATTCATTAAACAATTTAAATTTCAAGTTTGATAGTATTTTCTCTTTAAAAAATATGAAAATGATATTATTAAATGAGAGTCATTTAATTTTTTTTAATTTGGAAGAAAGAAAAATTACTAAAATGATTAAATTATTTTATATAATTTATTCAATTAAAGAATTAAATGATAATATTATTCTTGGTTTGTCAAAAAGAATTATTTTTTTTATTGATGGAAAAAATGAACAAATTAAATTAAGTTTTGATTTAGGATTAAGTTTCAATAATTTTGCTCTTTATGAAAATAAATTATTTATTGTTAAAAATAATGAGATTAATGAATATATTTATTCAGATATGGATAATTTAAAGTTTGAAAATAAAATAACTTTGGAAGAAATTGAATTTATTGATTATTTATTTGTGAATAATAAATATATTTTAATTGGAAGTAAAGATTTAAGTTGTATTCAAATATATAAATAAAAAATACAGATATTTTTAATTATCATTATCTCAAATCAATTAACATTAATATATAAATATATAATATTTGTTTTATTTAAATTAAACATTTATTTTTTGTTTTAGTTAAAATAAATTGAAAAACTCTGTAATTAAATTTTATCTTGTTATTCCTTGATTATATAATTTTCAGAAGAATAATATGATGGGTAGGTCAAAAATGAAAGGTAAAAAGAAATCATATGATTAAAAGATATTTTTGAAAATATTGTTTTGAATTTCAAAACTAAAATTATTTTCCAGCTTTTCCTTTTGGAAAAAATAGAAAATATTTTATGCTTTATATAAAAAAAAGATAAAATATTGTTAAATAAAATGGAGTAGACTTTATAATGTTTATCTTCTAGAACAATTAAATATATTTTAAATTGAAAGAATTTGAATTCAAAAATAAATAAAGTGAAATTGATTTTATTCACTCATATTTGATATAATTTCTTTTGATGGAATTATTGTGAGAAAGAATTCACATATCAAATATAAATTTATCTTTTATAGGCTTTTAAAAATAAAAATTGGATAATATATAATAAAATTTTACTGAATTCTTAAATATATTTTTTTTAACACATCAAATAATTTAACTACTTATGATTTATATTTAATTGAAAAGAATTATATAAATTAATTTAAAAGTTTATCGTGTGAATACATAATTTTTTTTTTTAAATCCTATTCTCTAAACTTTTTAATTGTAATAATTTGTATAGACTTTTTTTATAAAAAGACAGAATACAATTTAAACTTCATGTAATAATATCAATTATAATTTTATAAATTGGAACCTGTTAAAATTAATTTTTCCATTAATTAAAGATATTATATTATAATTAATATCGGTGTGAAAAAATTATATTATGGTCTTGTTTCTATAATCAAATTTTTTTTCTTTAAAGAAAAAATTAATACAGTGAATTAGGTTTTATCAGAAAAAATATCATTATTTAAGTGTCAAAAATTAAGTTTTGTTAAAAAGCCTTTTTAATAAATAATATTTCATTTCTAAAAGTAATTTAATAACTTATGATTTAGAAAAAATTTTATTTTTTTAGGAAATATCTTTGTAATAATAAACAAAGGAATTATGGTTTTCTTGTTATTTAAAATATTATAATGTTTGAATTAAATTGTAAATTTAATTTTTGTAGAATTAATTTTTAATAAAAAGAAAAAACAAAAGTAATTTTTTAAAATTAATTGATAATATTTTTTGTAAATCATTTTAATTTTCATAAAGAAAATTAATTTAAAAAACGAAACTGAAAATAATGGTGAAATGAATTATTTTTAAATCGAATAATAGTTTCCTACATGCTAAATTTGAAAAAATAAATTTTACATTGAATATAAAATTATGTTAAAAAAATTTATTATAAAAGATTGATTTTAAAAACAAATATGAATAATAATTAAAATTAAAAGAGAAGAGATTTATGTAATTTGACTTTATATAGTAAAAAACTATATAACTTTTTTGTTAAAAAATAATTTTAAAGAATATTTAAGAAAAAGATAAAAAGATTAATATTTATAAAAATAATAAGATATTATTTGGAAAATATATAATGATAAAAATTAAAAGAAGATATTTTTTTTTATAGAAAAAAGCACCAAATAAAAAATTTTAATATTAAATAAAAATAAATGTTTTAAATTTAATGTTAAATTCAAATATCTATTAACGTTGAAGGACTATTCTCTTATATCCAGTAATATTTTTAATATTTTTCCAATCTTTAAAATTAATAATATTTTAAATAGATAACACGATATTTATGTATATTATAAATTTTCAATTTATGAGCAATTTTCAAGAATAAAATTCATATGTTTTATTCTATCAAATTAATAATATTTATAAATAATTATTAGTATCTCTAACTTCTTCGCTATTAAAATTATATATATATAAATCTTGATCAAGAAGAATAATTACTAAATATTCCTTCCCTATTTATAGTTTTTATCTATTTAAATTAAATGAATAAAAAAGATAGAATTATAATAATATATAAATATATCCATAGTAAATTTAATTCTTAAGAGAGAAATTATTTTGATTACATCCCTATTAGTAAAATTTATTATTTTTCTGAATGAAATTGAAGGAAAACAATTTAAAAACAAGATAGAAATATTTAAATCAAAATCTTTGAGAGTTAAAGTTATAGGTTAAAACAATTTAATCTTCTTCGACTAATTATTCATATAATTTTTTTTAATATTTGATCTTTTAATTTCTTCTTTTAATTTTTGACTTTTTTATAAATTAATTACAAATTTTAATGAAATAAATAAATTTATTGAATAATTTAAATATTAAAATTATATTAATATATTTAATTTGAATTTAGTAAGTTATGCACTTCTGAGATGTAATATTTTATTAATTCTAATGATTTATTTTTATTATTATTTAATATATTATTTAAAATATAAATAGGTTCACTTGATTGATTAATTTTTTTAATTAAGGAATTTAAATTTATTTCTTCATTGTTTTTTGTGTCTGAATAATTTAAATATGAAATTTTATTTAAATCTTTATTTCCTTTATTAATATCTTCATTTTCATAATTATTGTTTATGTTATTTTTTCTTTTTTTATTTTTTAATTCTTGAATTTTTCTTATAATTTCAAGATCTTTTTTTCTTCTTTTTACTTCATCAATTGAAATTAATTTTAGATTTTTTTCTTTTTCAAAAATATTTCCATTTGAGTATTTTTTAGAGTCATTTTGACTTTTACTATTATATCTTCTTTTTTTATTTAAATAACTTCTGTTGTATTTTTTTTCTAAAACAAAAAATTCACTTTCTTTTAAAATTTTAACTTTTGGAATTGGATATTTTGATTCAATATTTTTTCTTACATTTTCCATCAGTTCTTTTTCAGAAATTATTTGGATATCATTATCACTTTGATAACTCATTTCTTTTAAAATTATTTTAATTTTATCATTTTTGTTTAATAAAAAAATAGAATAATATATTTTTTTATTATATTTTTCTCTTTCACAATTTTAAATTTATTAAATTATAATAGTTTAAACAAATTTATAAAAAAATTATGGAAAAAATTACATTAACTGATTATCTTGAAAAATTATCCAGTGAATTTAATGATAAATTATCAAAAATAAAGGATTCAAAATCAGAAGAATATGCTTTTAATCAATTAGAGCTTTTCATAAAAGATAAATTAAATGAAATTCAAAGAATAAAAAAGGAAAAAATAAAACAAAATAAAATTTCTAAATTCAATAAAAAATCTTCTTTTGACATTTCATATAAGAAAAAAAATAATGAAAATATTCAAACTCCAAAATTAACAAAAGATTTACATCATAAAAAGAAAAATGATACTATTAAAAAATCAAAATCAAATAATAATCTATTACAAAATGTTCCAAAAATTAAAAAAATTGACAAACAAGATTTAAATAATAAGACAAAAAGATTAAATAAAACCCCTGAACCTTTAATTAAAAAAAAAATAAATAAAATTAAAAAAAATATCAATGACAATCAAAAAAATAATATCATTGATAAAAAAATTAAAGAAAAGAAAAATATCACAAATAAAAATATTAATCAACCAAAGAATTTAAATAATATAAATACAAAGAAATCATTAACCAAAAATTTAACCTTTCAAAATTCAAAAAATAAAAACAACATATCTAAAACAAATATAGAAAAAATAAAAAAGAAAAAAGATGAAGATGAAGATATAAAAAAAAAAACAATTAACAATATAAAATTAATAAATTCAAAAAATAATAACCCAATAAAACAAAGTGTAAAAAGAGCAAAAACTCCAATTATTCGTAATGATGAAGAAAATATAGATAAAATGATTAATCAAAGTTCTCATATAAATATTATTTATAGAGATATTGAACAGGATGAAACTGAAATTATAGATGAATTAAATTTAAGGATAACTATTAATAGAGAAAATAATAAAAATATTCAAACCCCAATTAATGAATATAATAATAATAATATTAAAAATGATATTGTAAATGATAATAAAAATGAAGAAAGTTCAATTAGTGAAAAAGAAAAGTCAACCAAAGAAGAATATACTGATCAAGATATTGAAAAAGAAATGGATTCAATAATAAATGAAACTGGAGATATATTTAATGATATATATTATAAAAACACTCAAAAATTACTTAACATAAATTATGTTTATGATGAATCTAAAATCAAATATAAAAAAAATAAAATTTATATTGAAAATATCATTGCAAATTACTATATTACTGATGAATATCGAGAAATAGAATATACTATTAAAATAAAAGCAAAAGCAGATGAGCATACTTTTTTTTCTTCTTATTCTTTTCCTTTAGATTTTGTTAAAGAAATTGAAACAATTGAATTAATAAATTATTCCCTCCCAATAAAAACAATTAAATGTGAAATAACAGAAAATGAACCATTAATTCGTTTTTCAAATTTAGAATTATCAAATGATGATTTAATAGAATTAAAATTTAAAGTTAAAGGAATTAGAAAAGAGAAAATAATATATTATATAAGAGATTATTTTTATGTTACTAAAAGTGCTTTTAACTCTGTTTGTAATATTAAAATTACTTTCGAACCAAAATTAATATTTTGTAATTCAATAAATAATATTTTTTCTATTGATCAAAAAGGCCATTTATTTTATAAAGGAATAATACCTGAAAACGGTTTAGAAGAAAGAATAGATATAACTAAATATTCTACAAGGTTTAAAATTAGTAAAGATATATTTTTTTTTCCACAAAAACAAACAGAAAATAATTCAACGACAATAAAAATACCAAATTTACTTCAAGGAGATAAATCAAATTATAACATTGAATCTTATAAAATTAAAATATTCCAAGATAATTATTTTAAACAAACAATTGAAAATCCTTATACAAATGAAAATGAAATTAAAATATCACTCTCAGATGTTCAAAGAGAAATAAAAATTATAACAGAAATGATAATAGAAAATAAATTTGTAAATTCAATAAATGAACCATTAGATAATTCCGACATAATAAAATTAACAGAAGAAGATAGAACATTTTTTTTATTAAAATCAAAAGAAATAATAAAAAATTCAAAAAAAAAAAACGAGCCTATTCCATTAAAATTATCAAGATGGATAAATGAGAATATAAAATATGATATAAATTATAAAAAATATGATAAAACTCCAAGAGAAATATTGATAGAAAAAAAAGGAGTATGTAAACACTTAAGTCAATTATTAACTTATATGTTAAAGTCATTAAATATAAACTCAATTTTAACCAGTGGATTAGTAAGTGATGAAACAGAAAGAGAAGTTTCTCCTCATGCATGGTGTACTTTTAAATATAAAAATAAATGGAGTAGTATTGATCCTACATGGAATATTAATTCTGGTTATTTACCTTTAAGTCATATTTTAATTGGATTTAAATCTTATGAAGTTTCTTATATTGGAACATCTGATTTTGATATTCAATTTGGAGATTATAAAATTGAATATTTAAATGAATAATTTTTATTAATTTTTTATTCTTTTATATATTGTGATTTTTACTTTTTTGGAAGAAGTTTAATTTTTTTTCTTTTTTTTTAATTGTATTTGAAATTAATATCACTTGTAAATGGGAGATTCCAATCTTGATGAATTAGTTGATGAAATAGTTGAATTCACAAAATTTAATTTATTTCCTATAACATATGAAAAAATAAAATATATTTTCATAAAAATTACAGAAATTGATAAAGATACTGGTTGTTATTATGATTTGGATAATATAATTAATGAAATATATGAAGAAAATAATGAAAATGAAAAAAATAGATCTCTCCTAACTACATCAAGTATGAGTTATAGTTATAAAAATAGTTCCAATATTACCCAAAATGAATTTGATTCATATGGAGATAATATTTCTTTTAGTCATTCTGAAAAAGAAACAACGGATGATAATGAGAAATATATTATTGATAAAATAGCAAATAAAATTTTTATGATAATTGAATCAAAAGATATAAATGTTAGGGATTTTTTAAGAAAATATAATGAAAAAATCACTAATTGTTATTAATTATATCTTCAATTTGCACTTTAATAACCATATTATTTGAAATTATTTGAAAAAAATATAATTCAAAAATAAAAATATAATGTTATTGAAATTAAACAAAAAGATATATAAATCATAAAAATTAAATTTAAAATTTTAAAAACAAATTCCTAATTTTTTATTTTTATATTGAAATTAAAGAAAATCATTAAATTTGTTGCATATTATTATAATCAACATTATCATTAGTGTCTTTCTTCATTAGTTTCATGACAACAATAGTAATAATAACAACAATAAAGGTAATAACAACAATTGTAATAATTGTCTCTTTAATAGTAGGTTCACTTAATTCAATCACTTCTTCATCACAGGGTGTGGCTAATTGAATTTGAGATTCATTTTGATAAACTCTATGGAAAGAACCTAAAATACTAGGATTAAAAATATAGTCACTTTGATTTTTTTTAAATAAAATATTAAGATAATTCTCAGTACCATTCTTCTTATTTATTAATAAAGGATTAACTTTAAAAGCTTTAATTTCACTGAAAACCAAAAACAAAGAGAGATTTTTATTACATTTAAGAATTCTAGTGTCATTATCAATACTCTTTATTTCACAACCATAATCTTTGGTTAAACTAAATACTTTTTCAATGTGTTCGTCAGGAAAAATACTTGGTTCTTCATATGAAATACCTTCTTTAAAAACAGCAGTAACATTCGATAAAGCAACATAATTAGTTGATTTTTTTACATTATCAGAATCAAAAATACTTCCTTTTCCAAACCCATATCCTGTAAATTCATTTGTTATCCAGTTTGAATCAGGTCCATCTTCCGCAAATATACTTATTGAATTTTCTTCTTTTATTTCATCTGATAAATTTCCAAAAATAATTTTAGATTCAATATTTAATGATCTACATTTATCATTTTTATTCAGATATGATTCAAATAATAATGATTTATTAAATGAATCTAGAAATGAAATATCATCTATTTCTTCTTTGTTTATTCCAAAACCAATGTAATTTTCCAAATCTTCATTTTCTCCAAATTTTTGAACAATATTTATTGATTGATTATTAATTGATGTTATATTTTCTTTACAAAAATATATTATTTTATTTTCCCCATTGAATTCTATTGTTGTTGATTCATTGGAATAACAATTATTTTTGAAAATTATCATTGGAATATCCATTCTCATTGAAAAATCTTGATTGTTTATTTTTATTTTTGGGTTTGAAATATTAAAAACTGTAGTTAATGTTAAGTTTGAAACACAAGATGTTTTAATTATTATGTACACGAAAAGAAAAATTTTTATGATTTCAGACATTTTGTATTATAATTTTATTTTAATAAAATAAGATTTTTAATTATTTTTGAATAGAGATATTATTTATTAATCATCAATAAATTATTTAAGGTTAGTTTTTATCAAATTTTTTTCTGTAATCATCAATAAATTGAAAATTTATTTATTAAATATTTAATTTATCATCATTTCTCAATTCCTGAATTTAATATTAGAAAAATAAAAGGATATATAAAATTTTAAAGTAAATTTCATTAAACTAAAAGTAAAATTTATTTAAATATTAAGATATTTAATCTTTTTCTAAATTCATTTTTAGGATTATTTTCATGAATAACAGAAGAAAAATATTTAGAATAGAAATATTTTGGATTATTTAAATTTAAAGAATTTTTTTCAATATTACTTTTAATTATATCAAGAGTATTTTTTTTATTTGATATAATACTTTCCTTAATTAAATTTTCACCATTCTTTATTGAAATTATATTATCAATTTCATTATTTTGTTTTTCAAATTTTCTATTTTTTTCATTTTGCTCAATTATTAAAGTATTTTGCTTTTTAAAACTTTGTTTTAAAGAATAAGGAATATCAACTTCTGAATTTTCACTTTCTTCTTGAAAACTATTATTAGGTAAAAATATTATTTTACTTAATCTTTTTTTAATAGGTGAATGATTATTTGTTGGACTATTCGATTTATCTTGAAAAATATTATTAGATTTTTTTATTAAAGTTTTTGTTTTTTTTATTTTAGTTTCTGTTGAATTTGGTGAAGTATCATTTTTAAAAATATATGTCTTATTTATCTTATGATTATTTTCATTTATATCTTTTTTAAATTCTTCACAATATAATTTAAAATTATCTTTCTTTTTCCCTTTTATTGTAAAATTTTCAATATTTTGAATATAAAGTGATTTAAATGAACTTTTTATAATTATTATTTTATCTTTTAATTCATTATTATTATTATTGTTATAATAATTATTATTATTATTTTTTGTATTTTGAAAAAGCATTAAAATATTATTTGAGTTTTTTTTTTTAGAAAAATCAAAATTTTCATTATGATTTAAAATAATACAATCATATAGTTTAGAACATTTATAAATTTCTTTAGGTAATAAATCAGAAGATATTTTTTCACTAGTATTTATAGTTATTGGTTCTTCGAAAGGGAAAGATTCATTATTTATTTCATCTGATGAATATTGTAAATTTGAAAATATTAAAGTTCTTCTATCTCTTATACTACAATCTAAAAGATTATCAAAAAAATTATTTTTGGGATTTGTAATAACTGTTATTTTGGAATTTGAAGATGAATTTGATTTTTTATCGTTGTCTGAAGAAATTTCCGTAATTTTATAGTTTTTTCCTTTTTCTAAATTATCTATTGAATTATTATTTGATAAATTATTTTCTAAACTATTATTATTGTTTTGAGTTTTATCTATTTTTAAACTTGTTTTGGTTTTAAAACTTTCTTCAATTTGTGTATTCTTTTCATTTTTAATACTTTTATTACTTTCAATACTTTTTTTACTTTTTAATTTTTTTTCAATATTTGAACCTTTAACAGTTATAATACTTTTTTCACTTTTTATACTTTTTGATTCTAAAGAAGAATCTTCATCTTCTTCTTTAATAATAGTTTTAATATTAGAAATTTTTTTAGCATTTATCGAACTATTTTCTTCTTCTTCTTCTTCTTCTTCATCATTTTCTTCATTATTTTCTTCACTTGGTATACTTTTTAATTCACATTGTTCATTTAGATTTTTAAATGAATTAATTAAATTTGTTTCATTGAATAATGTATTTCCTTTAGAAGGATCTATTCTAAAATAATTATTATTATTAATTAAAGTTTGATTTCCTTCATTTCTAATGTAAAAAAATTTTAAAGTTTTATTTATTAATCTTTCAATTTGTTCCATATTAAATAAACTTTTTTTAATTATTTTTCTCCATATTCTTGGGAAATCCATTGATATTTGTACTGCTTCTGTTTTTTTTAATAAAAATAATTCACAATTTCTACTTTTAACTCTTACACTTAAAGGGCTTCTTTTATTCAGAAACATTAATATATCTCCAAAATGTTCATTTTTTCTTATTTCTATTATTTTAAAATATTGTCTTTTATTTATTTCATCATTAAAATTTTTTAAAGTTTTAATTTCATTTATTTCTTCTTGTGTTGGAGCTTCAATTTCATTTGGAATAATATTATTATTTAGTGTTTGAACAGGAATTATTCCTTTTTTTAAATTAAATTTTAAAGAAGCTCTTGAATGTCTTATTGTTTGAATTTTTTGAATTGTTTCTTTTTTTATTATAATTGGAATAGGTATTTCTAAAGATAATTTACCTTTTTTAACAAATATTATTTCTTCAATATAATCTCCTTCATTTACTAATCTTTCATTTTTAGAAGCTTGAATAGATTTAAATGCTAATATTACTCTTATCACAAAATCTGAATTATGAAAATTTTTAAAAAATATAAAATTATTGATTGTATCTTTATACATTTCCATTATTAATTTATTTTTTAATAACAAAGGTAAATTATCAATTATATCATTTGTATCTTTTTTACCATGATATAATTTATATAATAAAAATTTAGATATTTTTTCAAATAAATTTTGAGGCATTTTTTCATGATTTATTCTTATTTCCTCTAATATTTCTAATTTATTTCTATATTCTAAAGTTTTAGAATCAACACTTTGCACATAATTTGATAAAGCAGAAACAGCATAAGAATATATCATTATTCCTACTACTAATAATATTAAATTAAAAAATCTTTCATATAAAGAAACAGAAACAATATCTCCATAACCTATAGTAAATATTGTAGCACAGATAAAATATAAAGATGCTATATATACTTCAAATTTATTTTTTATTTCTAAATTATTTATATAAATCCAATTAGGATGTGATAATTGAGATAAGAATATATAAACACAAGATAATAAATGCACACTTACAAAAAATATAAATAAAAACATATATAAAGTAAACCACTTAATTATTAAATTATCTAATCTACTTATTTTAATACTCATTCTTCTGATGAAAGTATTATTTTTAAATGTTTTAAATAATTTTAATAATCTGAGTAATCTTAATAATTCAAAAATATCTATTAAATAACTAATATTAGTATAAATTATGTTATTTTTCATTCTATAATAATCAATAACATTAAAGAAAGAATTAATAGGTATTCCACTAATTAAATTTATCCAAAACCATCCTTTTAAATAATGTTTTATTATCATTCTATGTTGTGAAATTAATTGTTCTTCAAAATTATAATAAGCAATAAAAAATCCAATGAAAAAATCAAACCAAAAAAATAAATCTACAATAAATTCTACAACAATACTCTTTGTTATATAATTTTCAATTTGATTAATATTAAAAGCAAAATCAATAGGGGAAAAAACAATAGCATAAATAGATAATATCAATAATATCATATCAAAATAGTATAAAAAATTGCTATCAGGTTTAATATAATAACAATCTTCAATATCTTCAAAATATTCTTCATCACTTAAAGAATCGTAAACAAATTGTTTTTCTTTCATTAATCTTCTAAATCTCATTTCTTTAATTTCTATTTCAATTGATCCACTCGAATTTATAGTTAATGAATTATTTTCTAATTCTTCTTTAAATTTTTTTTCTTTTTCCAATTCTAAAATTGAATTTTCTAAGGAATCTTCGTTGTTATAATTATTTATTGTAAATGCTTTTTTATAATCTTCAATATTTTCAGAATCTGATATTTTAAAACTTTTTCTTAAATTATCACAAATACTATTAAATTTTTTAAAAGTTTTTTTGTTAAAATTTACATAATTTTTAATATCATTCTTTTTTTTTTCATCTAAATTAATAGAACATTTTTTTCTTTTTTTATTTTCATCATCATTAATTAAATTACTATTATTATTTGTTTTCATATTTTTTTTACCTATTTCTCTGATATTGATAGATCTTTTATTTAAATTTAATTCTATATCATTATCTAAATCAGATATTAAATTTGATTTACTATCATTGTTATTATCTCTTTTAATCTCAATTAAAGATTGCAAACTGGTACTTTTATTTTTTTTATTTTTTTGATTAAATAAGCTTTTATTTTTTTTGTCATTATTAAAAATATTATTTTCTGTTAATGATGTTTTTTTTCTTCTATTATCTTCAAAAGACAACAAATTTTTCTCCCCAATTGAATTCATAGAATTCATTTTATGAAATTTTTTCAAAAAATTTTTTTTATCTTCAATATTAAAATTATCTATTTTACTCTTTTTTTTTCTAAAAGAAGTAAAATAATTCTCATCATAACAATTATTTTGATGATTAATTAAATTAAATAGATTAAAAGGTTCATCGAAATTATTATTATTCCTTATTCTTTTTAATTCATCTTCAATGTGAAAAGTCTTTTTATCATCAGGATCAGCATTAATTAAAAAATCACTTAATAAATTTTTTACATTTAAAGCAGCATCTGTTAAAGTTTGTAAATCTTGAGAATGAATATCAATTTGATTGTAGTGATTTTCATTATTTAATGAATTTCTTATATTTGATATTGATTTTCTTTTTGATGTTGAATTTCTACTTTTTAATGAACTTCTCTTTGATATAATTGAATTTCTTTTTTTTAAAGAATTTTTACTAATTATTGGAGAATTATAATTTTCTGTTGAAAAACTGTTTTTCTTTGGATTTATTTGTTCTGATTGTAGGAGATTATTATTTAATTTTAAAAAATTTCCTTCATATGAATATTTTTTCATTTTTTTTTATCTTTTTTATTTTTTATGTGATGATAATTATAATTAATATTATTTAATGATATATAATCAATAAAATAAAAAATATCTGCTTATAAGATAATAGTTTAGTGACTATAACGTATTTTTCCTAACCTTTGAAAAAACT
>JAEEGL017322304.1_pt1 | contig 14614 bp, 12 predicted proteins | sample 9134231 | NCBI WGS metagenome assembly JAEEGL01 (sample SAMN16246548, study PRJNA631951) | gut metagenome | biome: gut microbiome; feature: rumen; material: fiber-attached | host: Bos | place: Iran: Karaj | collected 2018-10 | reverse complement strand
CAGAGCCCGGATCGACGGAAGCGTTTATGAACTGAGCGAAGAGATCAGCCTTGATAAGAACATTAAGCACAACATTGAGATTGTGATCGACCGTCTTGTGGTCAAGCCCGGAATTGAATCAAGATTAACCGACTCCGAAGAGAATGCGATGAGGATAGCCAAAGGTCTTGTTAACATCGATACCGGAGATGAGATCCTCATGTTTTCTCAGAACTTCGGCTGTCCGGATTGCGGCATCTCGATAGGAGAGATCGAACCCAGAAGCTTTTCTTTTAACAATCCGTTCGGCGCCTGCCCCGAGTGCGCGGGTCTCGGTTACAGGATGGAGTTTGATCCGGATCTCATGATCCCCGACAAACGCCTAAGCTTCAATGAAGGAGCGGTTCAGGTTCTGGGGTGGCAGTCAAGCAAGGACAAGAACAGTTTCTCGCATGCGCTTTTGGACGCATTGGCCCAAAAGTATAAATTCAGTCTTGATACACCTTTTAAGGATCTGCCCGAAGATATACAGAATAAGTTTATATACGGCGGATTCGGAGAGGTTAACGTACATTACAAAGGCCAGCGCGGAACGGGTGATTATCCCACTGAATTCGAGGGACTGCTTGAAAACATCAACCGCAGATACAGGGAAACATACACAGAATCTTCCAAGGCCGAATACGAGTCGTACATGCGCTTCTCCCCTTGTAACGTATGTCAGGGGATGAGACTCAAACCGGAATCCCTTGCAGTTACCATCGGCGACATGAACATATATGAGATCACATCCCTTGCGATCCGTGATCTTCAGAAGTTTTTAAGTGAACTCGAACTGAACAGGCAGCAGGCGATCATAGGGGAGAGGATACTCCGTGAGATCAAAGCCAGAGTCGGATTCCTGGTTAATGTAGGCCTGGAATACCTGACGCTCGCAAGAAGCGCATCGTCACTTTCAGGCGGAGAGTCCCAGCGAATCCGCCTTGCAACACAGATCGGATCGGGGCTTGTCGGAGTATGCTATATACTGGATGAACCCAGTATCGGCCTTCACCAGCGCGACAACAGCAAACTCCTCGGAGCGCTCAAGGACCTTCGTGATCTCGGTAATACGCTGATCGTGGTCGAGCATGATGAAGAGACGATGAGGGAAGCAGACTTCCTTGTTGATATAGGACCGGGCGCGGGTGAACACGGCGGGCATGTAGTCGCTGCGGGTACGGTTGATGATATCATTGCAGAACCTGCGTCTATCACAGGACAGTATTTAAGCGGCAAACGCAAGATAGAGATCCCTGCCAAAAGACGTAAACCCACAGGATGGATACAGGTCCTGGGTGCAGAACAGAACAACCTGCGCAATATAGATGTTGACGTACCGCTCGGAGTATTCACGTGTGTTACGGGCGTTTCGGGATCGGGTAAATCCTCTTTGGTCAACGAGATAATCAACAAGAGACTTTCGAGAGACTTAAACCGTGCCAGGATAGTTCCCGGGAAACACAGGGAGATAGTCGGTGAGGAACAGCTTGACAAGGTCATCACTATAGACCAGTCACCGATCGGACGTACTCCGAGATCGAATCCTGCCACATATACGGGGGTTTTCGATCAGATCAGGGACCTGTTTGCATCCACTGCAGATGCCAAAGCCAGAGGCTATTCCAAAGGCCGCTTTTCTTTCAATGTAAAAGGCGGACGATGCGAAGCCTGCGCTGGCGACGGTATCATCAAGATAGAGATGCATTTCCTGCCCGACGTATACGTGCCGTGTGAAGTGTGTGACGGACACAGATATAACAGGGAAACCCTGGAGGTCAAATACCGTGACAAGAATATATATGAAGTACTGAACATGACCGTAGAAGAGGCTCTCGTGTTCTTTGAGCATATTCCTTCGATCAGGAACAAGATTCAGACACTTTACGATGTCGGACTCGGATATATTAAACTCGGACAGCCCTCTACCGAACTTTCGGGTGGTGAGGCTCAGAGAGTCAAGCTTGCGACAGAACTTTCAAGACGCGGCACGGGCAAGACCATATATATCCTGGATGAGCCGACCACGGGACTTCATTTTGCAGATGTCCATAAGCTCATAGATATACTTCAGCGGCTCGCCGAGGGCGGTAATACGGTACTCGTCATCGAGCATAACCTTGATGTGATCAAGTGCGCAGACTATATCATCGATATGGGACCTGAAGGCGGAGACGGCGGAGGCACCGTTGTTGCGAGCGGTACGCCCGAAGATGTCGCTTCGGTCAAGAAGTCATACACAGGTCAGTACCTGGCTAAGATCCTTTCCGCTTCGCGGACCAAAAAAGGAAAATCCAAGGGTTAAGAATCCGGCATACGGCTCCGATATATAATTTAGCATGGACGCATTGACCACCAAAAGGATTTGGAGGGTCAGTGCGCTTTTTGCATTTTACGGAGTCTGAAAATTTTATAAAGTCCTTTCATAATACTTTTCCTTGGGGTATAATAGTATGACGTATTTTGTTTAGGAAGGAAACCGTAAGATGCAGTACACAGATATAGGAATTGACTTGGGAACCGCCAGTATCCTCGTTTATATCAGAGGAAAGGGCGTGGTTTTAAAAGAGCCCTCGGTGGTTGCTTTTGACAGCAATACACATAAGATACAGGCAATAGGCGAAGATGCCAGACACATGATCGGACGTACCCCCGGCAATATCGTTGCCGTCCGTCCGCTCCGTGAGGGTGTTATCTCGGATTATACGGTTACCGAGAAGATGATGAAGTATTTCATCCAGAAGGCACTCGGCAAGAGAAGTTTCCGCAAGCCCAGGATTGCGGTGTGCGTTCCCAGCGGAGTTACGGAAGTTGAGCGCAAGGCTGTTGAAGACGCTACGATACAGTGCGGAGCACGTGAAGTATTCATTATAGAAGAACCTATCGCAGCGGCTATCGGAGCAGGCGTTGATATAAGCAAACCCTGTGGAAACATGATCGTCGACATAGGCGGTGGTACCACGGACGTTGCAGTCATTTCCCTCGGCGGAACCGTTGTAAGTGATTCGATCAAGGTTGCGGGTGACGATTTTGATACGGCTTTGGTCCGTTACATGCGTACCAAGCATAACCTGCTGATCGGTGAGAGTACCGCTGAAGATATTAAGATCAATATCGGCTCTGCATTTAAGAGACCTGAGATAGATTATATGGACGTTAAGGGCAGAAACCTTGTGACCGGTCTTCCCAAGAGCATTAAAGTCAGCTCGGAAGAAACCGAAGAAGCCCTTAAGGTTCCGACATCACAGATCGTGGATACGATCAAAGGAGTTCTTGAGAAGACTCCCCCGGAACTGGCAGCCGACATCGTCGACAGAGGAATAGTTCTTACGGGCGGCGGATCACTTCTTCGAGGACTCGAGGATCTGATAGCATCTCAAACAGGCATCAACACGATGACCGCGGAAGATCCGATGACCGCAGTCGCCATCGGCACCGGCAAGTACGTTGAGTTCCTGGCGGGATACAAAGAAGAATAAAACATTAAGTTTATTGAGGTACATGTATGATCAAAGGCTTATACACTTCCTACACCGGTATGATAAACGAGCAGCACAGGTTAGACACTGTGGCTAACAGCATCGCCAACTTTGACACCAACGGTTTCAAAAAGGAAGGGGCTACGAGCCAGGCCTTTGATGATGTACTTGCATTTAAGATCAAGGATGTCACCGAAGCGGGCAATCTGCCCAGGAGGATGGGCATCATCAATCCGGGTGTCAAGATAGGTGAAAACTATGTTGACTGGTCCGAAGGATCTTTCAAGGAAACAGGTAATCCTTACGATCTTGCCATAGCAGGCAAAGGATTCTTTTCCATCGAATTTACTTCCAAATCGGGAGAAAAATCTGTCAAATATACAAGGGATGGAAACTTTACCCTGGATGCACAGGGTAATCTTGTCACTCCCGAAGGCGATTACGTTCTTAATACATCCGGCGCACGTATCAGACTCGATCCTCTCAAGGATGCAGTAGTGAACAGAATGGGTCAGATATATCAGGACGGAACACTGGTCGCCACTATTGGTATTACGGACTTTGAAAATTATGATTATCTGGCAAAGTACGGTGAGAACTATTATGAAGCCGTAGACGGCGCGACGAGTATTCCCGCACAGTATCAGATATATGAAGGATATCTTGAGCAGAGTAATGTATCGATCGTGGATGAGATGGTCAACATGATCTCCATCCAGAGATCATACGAAGCCAATCAGAAACTGATCCAGACGTTTGATTCAAGCCTTGACATAGCTGCCAACCAGTTAGGCAGGGTTCAGTGATCCCGGCATAGGAGGGTAAGTAATGGTTAGAAGTTTATGGACCGGCGCGACCGGCATGAATGCACAGCAGACCAACGTTGATACCATCGCAAATAACCTTGCGAACGTTAATACGATGGGATATAAGACCCAGGTAGCCGAGTTTAAGACTCTGCTTTATCAGACATTGCAGACCAAGACCACAACCGCCAACGGCGACAGGAAGCCTACTTCTTCACAGGTAGGTCTCGGTACCAGAGTTGCCTCGCTCAATTCGGTATTTACGCAGGGCGCTCTGCTTGCTTCCGAATCCGATACTGCTTTCGCAATAGAGGGAGACGGATTCTTTGCAGTCAGGTGCGGTGACGGTCAGACGAGATACACCAGAAACGGCGACTTCAACTGGTCGCTCGGAACCGGTAATTCACTTGTCCTGTGCTCGGCAGAAGGCTATCCCGTGCTTGATACCGCAGGAGCACCGATCACTCTTCCGAACACATATATCGTGAACAACATAACCGTGAGTGCAGCCGGCGAACTCATGTATCCCGATGCAAATAACAATCCCCAGCTTCTCGGAATCCAGATAGGAACATTCCAGTTCCAGAATCCCGCGGGCATGGAGAGATACGGAGACACCCTTTGGACCGTAACCGCAGTCAGCGGTCAGGCAATCAACGAATCAACCAGTCCTGCCGTGACCAAGAGCCGCGTGCTCCAGGGATATCTTGAAGGATCCAATGTATCGGTTGCAGATGAGATGGTCAACCTGATAGTTGCCCAGAGAGCATATGAGATGAACTCCAAAGTTATCACGACTACAGACACCATGATGGAGCAGGCCAACAACTTAAAGAGGTAATGATCCATGGCTGATTTAGATCTTAATTCATTAACCGGATACGGAGAGTCGCTGCTTGCCAATGCACAGAGTACGGCACTGAACAATGCCATCACATCCAAAGTGAAATCCGTAAGCAAAGATTCAACTGACGATGAGCTGTTAGAAGCATGTAAGCAGTTTGAAGCATATCTCTGGGAGCAGGTATATAAGAACGTCGACAAGACTACCAACCTGTTCGGCTCGCAGTCCGAAGGAAGTTATGCTTCGGATATGGTCAACATGTTTTCCGATAATCTGATACAGGAAGTATCCAAGATGAGCGTATCGGAGGGAGACAATTCCCTGGCCATGAGACTGTATGAACAGCTGAAACGCAACTACGGTGTCGGTGTGACGTCACCGGAGGAAATAGATTCCTAACCAATCACACTTCGTTACAGACCGCCAACTGTAAGCGACGTCAGGATCGCTATGCACAGTTGGCGGTTTAATCGTTAATGGAAGGTTTTGTATAAATGAAAGACTATAAGGGATATGTCAGCAACATCATATTCAGAAATGATGATAACGGTTACACGGTTTTTGAACTGGTATGCGGGAACCGTGAACTTACATGTGTTGGCAATGTCATAACCATATCCGAAGGGGAAAACCTGCGCGTTACGGGAGAAAACATATCGCACCCTATGTACGGAGAGCAGATCAAAATAAGCGAAGTCGAGCAGATAGTGCCCGAGGACGAAGAAAGTCTCCTAAGATATCTGGGATCGGGAGCGATTCACGGAATAGGAGAAGTCCTGGCTGAGAGGATCATTGATTTCTTTGGAATGCAGACTCTTCACATCCTTGAAAATGAACCCGAAAGACTTGCCGAGATCAAGGGGATAAGTGAAAGAAAAGCGAGAGATATCGCCGTCCAGTTTCATGAGAAAGCCCGCGCAAGGGATGCATTTATCTTTTTACAGAAATACGGAGTGTCCAATAATATGGCGATCCGTATCTACGATGAATACGGGGATGCCGTCTATGGGATCATGCAGGAAAACCCGTATAAGCTTGCCGAGGATATCCGCGGTATAGGATTTAAGACTGCCGATGAGATAGCTTACAGAGCGGGGATACGTACTGATTCACAATACCGCATACGGGCAGGGATCATGTATGAACTGTCGTCTGCTGCCGGAGAAGGGCACATGTATCTTCCGATGGATGAACTCATACGCAGGGCGTCCACGCTTTTGGATATATCACAGGAGCATATAAATACCGAGATCTCCAATCTTGCGATGGATGCAAAAACGGTGATCAAGATACGCGGAGACAGGAATTGTGTATATGCGGCAGAATTCTACTATACCGAACTTAAATGCGCCGCAATGCTTCATGATCTGAACCGCAGCATCGGATCTGTGTTGTCAGACGATGAGAAAACTGCTCTGGAAAAAAGAATAGATCGACTGGAAAAAGATCTCGACCTCGAGTTTGACGAACTTCAAAAAGAAGCCGTGAGGCTGGCTGCGACAAACGGGCTGCTGATCATCTCGGGAGGTCCGGGAACCGGCAAGACAACCGCGATAAATGCCCTTATCAGATATTTTGATGATGAGGGAATGGATATCATGCTGGCGGCTCCGACCGGACGCGCCGCCAAGCGCATGACAGAGGCTACCGGTTATGAAGCCAAGACCATACACAGGCTCCTTGAACTGTCCGGCGCGCCCGACGATGACAAGGCGAGGGCCAGATTTGAGAGAAACGATACCAATCCTCTTGAGTGTGATGTCCTGATCGTGGACGAGATGTCCATGGTCGATGTTTTCCTGTTTAATTCATTGCTGAAGGCAGTTTCTCCGGGAACCAGACTTATTATGGTTGGCGATGTGGATCAGCTTCCGAGCGTCGGGCCGGGACAGGTCTTAAAAGATCTGATATCATCGGAGGCCTTTCCTGTGGTCATGCTCAAGCATATATTCAGGCAGGCGGAAGGATCGGATATAGTGGTCGGAGCTCATGAGATCAGATCGGGCAGATATCCGAAGCTCGATAATGCAAGCAGCGATCTGTTCTTTTTGTCAAGAAATGACGTGAACGTGATCTATAAGCATATGATACAGCTCATCACGGAAAAACTGCCCGGATATGTGTCTGCCGATCCCATGGATATACAGGTCCTGACTCCGATGAGAAAAGGCGCGCTCGGAGCGGAAACCCTTAACAAGATACTTCAGAGATTCTTAAATCCCGAATCTCCCTCCAAAAAAGAAGTTGAGTACGGAAACTTCATATTCAGGGAGGGCGATAAGGTCATGCAGATAAAAAACAATTACCGCCTTGAGTGGGTTGTGACCGGAGCATACAACATTGCAGTCCAGTCGGGAACAGGCGTGTTCAACGGAGATATGGGGCATATCGAAAGCATAGATGAGAACGCAAGGCTGATGAGAGTGGTCTTTGATGAAAACCGGGTGGTCGAGTATGACTTTACGCTTCTTGAAGAATTGGAACCCGCATATTGCGTGACTATTCATAAATCCCAGGGAAGTGAATATCCGGCAGTCATCTTACCTCTCTTAAGCGGGCCGCGCCAGCTGTTTACAAGGAATCTTCTGTACACCGCGCTGACCAGGGCAAAACACTGCGCAGTGATCATGGGGCTTGAAGAAACAGTCAGGGGCATGGTCGATAACGATCAGGAGAACATGCGCTACTCAGGTCTGGAGGATTGTATCAGAGAGGTTTGTTTTTGAACATAAAAGAAAAGACTGCCGATAACCTGGTAAGCCTTGTATTTCCCCGAAGATGTCCCGTGTGTGACAGACCGGTAAAACCATACGGCGAACTGATCTGCGGGGACTGTATGGGCAGAGTGAAATACGTCACCGGCGCCGTATGCTATAAGTGCGGCAAACCGCTTTCGGATGAGACGGCCGAGTACTGTGAAGACTGCGCAAGAAGAAGACATATATATAAACGCGGTGCGGCGCTGTTTGAGTACAGATCGGTTTCCGATTCCATATTCAGGTTTAAGTATTCGGGAAGACGCGAATATGCCGCGTGGTATGGACAGGAGATGGCCGCAAGGATGGGACGTTCTCTTTTGGGACTGCATCCCGATGCGCTGATTCCGGTTCCGATCCATACATCCAAGATGAGGAGCAGGGGATACAATCAGGCTTCGGTTCTGGCGCACGAGATGTCCAAACATCTGGGGATCAAAGTGTATGACGATTTAATATCCCGTCATGTGAAGACCGTACCGCTCAAGGATCTGACACCCGAAGAACGCAACAATATTTTGCGTGGGGCTTTCAAATTGGGCTCTGATGATGTAAAATTAAAGACGATTGTAATCATCGACGACATATATACGACAGGCGCTACGATAGATGCCGTGGCGTCCGTTTTTGAGCGCGTAGGTGTAAGCAATATTTATTTTGTCACATTGGCAATAGGAAAGGGTATATAACCCTGAATTAAGGAGGATTTTATGGACGTAAGGAATTGCAGAGGCTGCGGTAAATTATTCAATTACATAAGCGGTCCGTTTATCTGCCCGTCTTGCAGAGAGAAGCTTGAAGAGAAATTCCAGGAAGTCAAAAAATATATTCAGGAGAATAAGGGCGTGACCGTTGCGATGGTTGCCGAGGCATGCGATATCGACTCCAACCAGATCAGACAGTGGATACGTGAAGAGAGACTTGAGTTTGCTTCCGGCGCTTCTGAGATCAGCTGTGAGAAGTGCGGCAAGGCTATTACGAGCGGTCGTTTCTGTGATGCCTGCAAGAATTCCATGGTCAACGGCCTTAACAGCATGTATCAGCCTGAGAAACCTGCAGAACCCGAGAAGAGATCTCCTGACGGCGGTCCCAAGATGAGATTCATCTAATGCAAAAGGCTGTGAAAGGATACAGTACCGATGCTTGATCAGGACAAGATCATACTTATGACCAGGCTTGCTTCTTATGAGAAGAATGAGGGCAAAAAGTACGAAGCCATAGGCCGCTATTTCAGAGGCGACTATATAGGCTGGCAGGTCCTTAAGAGTATTGCGAGCGGAACGATCATCTTTCTGATACTGCTTGCAGGTTATATAGTTTATGATTTTGAAAACTTCATGATAGATATCTATAAACTGGATCTTTTGGAATATGCCAAGAGTATCCTTATTAAGTATGCGATCGTGGTAGGCGCTTATGCAGTTATCACTTATGTGATCTACGCGATCCGCTATTCGAATGCTCGCAAGAATCTGCGGACATACGCTCACAATCTTCACAGATTGTCGAGAACTTATAACAATGAATGACGGAGGCTCTTTATGACTTCTCTGGTTATGGCTAAGCAGGCCCTCAAACGCTTCTACAGCAAATACGAAGTTTTTGTACTGCCTGTTATCAAGTTCCTTATCGGACTTGTATGCCTGATGATCATCAACAAACGGCTCGGATATATGTCACAGCTCAACAGCTTTGTGATCGTACTCATGGTTTCGCTCATGTGCTCATTTATGCCGCTCAATTTTACGGTGTTTATTGCGGCTGTTTTTGTGCTCGGGCATATCTATAAGCTTTCTTTGGAATGCTTTTTGGTCGTTGCGGCTTTGTTCGTTATTTTGTTTTTGCTCTACTTCAGGTTTTCACCGCGTGATACGATCGCGGTACTGCTCACACCGGTATGTTTTGTACTCAAGATACCGTATGTGATGCCCATTGCGGCAGGTCTGCTCGGCGGACCTTCTTCAGCGGTATCGGTCGGATGCGGCGTTATAGTTTATTATGTTCTGGAGGCGCTTGTAGGCGGCGCGGGATCCATCAATTCCCTTGCCGATGAAGAGATGACCACCAGACTTCGTTACGTGATAGATACCGTCATCAACAATAAACCGATGCTCGCTATCGTATGTGCTTTTGCTATCACGATACTCATCGTGTATGGCATAAGACGCCTGAAAGTGTATTACTCATGGTTTATTGCGATCGGTGTGGGTGTTATGGCCGACATCGTTCTGCTGCTCATATTTGATCTTGTATTTGATACACACGTTTCAGGCACGGATATGATCCTTGGTACGGTTGTTGCGATCATAGTCGGCATCATTTTAACGTTTCTGTTTTTCCATGTTGACTATAACAGAACGGAGAAACTCCAGTTTGAGGATGACGAGTACTATTATTATGTTAAAGCCATCCCCAAGGTGACCGTACCGAACACTCAGAAGAAGGTAAAAAAGATAAACTCAAACAGTAAGAATTGATTCAGGTTTTCAGATGGCATCGTTTCAGGGGATATTAAAGAATCTTCCGTTCGGAAGTCTTCATATCATCAAACCTCAATGGTCCGATATCGTTGAGATATTGGTCATTGCCTATATGCTTTTTCACATCTTAAGATGGCTGCGCAAGACCAGAGCGTGGTCATTGTTCAAAGGTGTTCTCGTCATTCTTGCTTTCGTTGCCGTTGCGGCGCTTTTCAGAATGAACACGATCCTCTGGATCATACAGAATATGGTTCTTGTAGCCGCGCTTTCCATTGTTGTTGTTTTGCAGCCGGAGCTTAGGAAAGCTTTGGAAGATCTTGGCGAGAAGAACTTCTTCAGCGTTTTTCTGACCGACAACAACAGGGGCGCAGACGGCGGACGATTCTCCGATAAGACCATCAATGAGATCGTGAGAGCCTGCTTTGAGATGGGCAAGGATAAGACCGGAGCGCTTATCGTGATCGGACAGAACCAGCCTCTGGATGAGTATGAGCGCACGGGAATAACAGTGGATGCGCTTGTGACCAGCCAGCTTCTCATCAACATCTTTGAAAAGAATACTCCGCTCCATGACGGCGCGGTGATCATAAGCGGCGACAGAGTCAGATCCGCAACATGTTATCTGCCCCTGTCCGATAACTTAAGTCTCCCCAAACATCTGGGTACCCGTCACAGAGCAGGAGTCGGAATATCTGAGGTGACTGATTCTCTTACCGTGATCGTTTCCGAGGAATCGGGACGTGTATCGGTAGCATATAAGGGACAGCTTGAGACTGTCAGGGAGCAGGACCGCCTTGCCGAACGGTTAAGGGAGATCCAGAACAAACCCGTAGAAGAGGATAAAAAGAAGAAACGCAGGAAAGAGAGGGCCAAGGATGAAGCATAAGCTTTTTGATGACTGGGGCCTGAAACTCGGATCCATTGCGCTCGCAGTCTTTATCTGGTTCATAGTTACCAATTTCAATGATCCCGTGGTCTCATACAACGCAAGAAACGTTAAGGTCACGCTCAGGAATACCAATGTTATAACCGATCAGGGACAGACATTTGAGATCCTCAATGATTCCAATATGATCGATGTCGTGACCATAACCGCACCCAGATCGGTCATAAATGCATTGAGTGAAGACGACGTTGTTGCCGTTGCTGATTTTCAGGATCTGACACTTCAGAATACCGTACGTATCAACGTGACGACCAATAAGTATTTTTCGCAGATCGAGAGCATCAAACCGTCGATCGATTCGGTTGAACTGAGTATTGAAGATCTGCAGACCAAGATACTTGCGCTCAGCACCGTTACGTCCGGAACCGTCGGAGACGGATATACGATAGGTGATATTACGACTGATGAGAACCAGGTTCGTATATCCGGTCCGAAATCACTTATAGATCAGATCGTCCGTGCGGAGGTAAATATACCGGTTACCGGATTCAGTCAGGATATCGTAACGGATGTTGATGTCGTATTCATGAATGCGGACGGAGAGGTGATCAGATCATCTTCCATTACATCCAACATCACAAAAGTCAAAGCCAAAGTTGAGATGCTGCAGACCAAGAAAGTGGGACTGACATTTGAGAGTACCGGAATACCTGCAGACGGATTTGAAGCAACAGGCGCTTTCTCATCCGATCCCGAGACCGTGCTTATAGCGGGACGTCCTTCGATACTCAAGAATATTGAGTCGATCAAGATCGATGAAGGCATCAATCTGACGGGACAGTCCGGTGATATGATGACGCTCATAGACATCACCGATTTCCTGCCGAACGGAGTCAAACTTGCCGACGCAACATTTGACGGCAAAGTATCCGTTACCGCGTACATTGAAAAGACCGTGACACGTGTGGTCCAGTTAGGCGGAAGCGACATCAGATGGGAGAATGTTCCGGAAGGATATAAGGTTGAACTTGTCGATCCGACTGAAAAATACAATGTATCATTGAGAGGTCTTCAGAAGAACCTCGAACAGGTCGATACAAATAACGTAATAGCCATAGCCGATCTGGAAGACATACTCGAACAGGCAGATAAAGTCGGAGACCATTATCATGTGGTATTAAGGTTCGAAAACGAAAACGGAAAGCTTAACGTGAGCACGCCCGTTCAGGTTTGGTTTAAGCTTAACGATACTTGATAGAAAAGATCATAAATGATATATTAGTAATGATGTGTGCATAGCATATATCTGATTGGAGGAAATACTTAAAATAATGGTCAGCCAGAAAGTCACAATCAAGAATCCCACCGGATTGCATTTGAGGCCGGCAGGAGTCCTATGTAAGGAAGCAATGCAGTTTAAATCGCTTATTACATTTACTTTCAGGGAGAATACGGCAAACGCCAAAAGTGTATTGAGTGTATTGGGAGCATGCGTCAAATGCGGCGATGAGATAGAGATCCATTGTGATGGAGCAGACGAAGAGGAAGCACTCAGTGCACTGATATCTGCCATCGAAAAAGGTCTTGGAGAATAGAACGGATCACGGGCTCGCTGAAAGACAGCGAGCTCGTTTTTAGTACATAAAAAAGAATACGAATTCAGATATAAGATAAAGGAGACAAAATGCTGAACTATAAAAGATATCAGAAAAATCCGGTCGTTGATTATCCGGAAAGAGAGTGGCCGAACAAGGAGATAACCAAAGCTCCGATATGGTGCAGCGTCGACTTAAGAGACGGTAACCAGGCTCTCATTGATCCCATGGTAGTTGATGAGAAGATAGAGTTTTTTGAGTATCTTGCCAAACTCGGATTCAGGGAGATCGAGGTGGGATTTCCTGCTGCGAGCCAGATCGAGTTTGATTTCTTAAGACAGCTTATAGACCGCAAACTGATAGCGGATGATATGAAGGTTCAGGTTCTCACCCAGTGCCGTGAGGAACTGCTTGACAGGACATTTGAATCGATAGAGGGATGCTCACAGGCGATCGTCCATATCTACAATTCCACTTCAACGCTTCAGCGTGACGTGGTATTTAACATGGACCGTGATGAGATCAAAAACATCGCGATCGAAGGCGTGAGAATGGTCAAAAAACATGCGGCCGATTTTCCGGGCAAGATCATACTTGAGTATTCACCCGAGAGTTTTACGGGCACGGAACTTGACTATGCGCTCGAGGTTTGTGATGCTGTCGTTGAGGAGTGGGGCGCTACTCCCGAAGATCCGATCATCATTAACCTTCCCTCGACCGTAGAGATGACTACACCCAACGTGTTTGCCGACAGGATAGAATGGATGAGCAAACATTTAAAGAACCGTGAGTCCATCATCCTGAGCGTTCATCCCCACAACGACAGAGGTACCGGTGTTGCGAGCGCCGAACTTGCGATCCTCGCGGGGGCGGACAGGATAGAAGGTACTCTGTTCGGCAACGGAGAAAGAACAGGAAATGTTGATATCTTAAATATCGCGTATAACATGTTCAGTCAGGGTATCGACCCCGAACTTGCGATAGAGAATATCAATGAGTCTATAGAGATATACGAAAGATGCTGCAAGATACCCGTACATCCCAGACATCCCTACGCAGGCAAGCTTGTATTCACAGCCTTTTCCGGATCGCATCAGGACGCGATCAACAAGGGCGTCAAGGCGATGAAGGAGCGTGGAGGAGAGATATGGCAGGTTCCTTATCTGACCATAGATCCCGCCGACATAGGAAGGGAATACGAGCCGATCGTCAGGATCAATTCACAGTCCGGCAAGGGCGGTGTTGCATTCATCATGGATACCTATTTCGGATTCAAACTTCCGAAGAGCATGCACAGGGAATTTGCAAATGTCATTCAGGCGATGTCGGAAAAGCAGGGTGAAGTTTCACCCGAGCAGATCATGCAGGCATTCAGGGATGAATATCTGGATAAAAAAGAACCCATACATTTCCGCAAACTCAAAGTGGATGATCTCAGTGATGATATCGATTCCGAATTTGACACATGTGTTCATGTAAGATATACGGATGACGGCGTAGAAAAGAACTTTGAGGCTGTCGGAAACGGACCTCTTGACGCGACTGTCAGGGGCTTAAGAGAGGAACTCGGATGCAATATCAAGATCCTTGATTATGATGAGCATGCGATTTCCGCAGGCGCGAACTCACAGGCAGCGGCTTACATCCATCTGCTGGATGCAGAGTCCGGACAGGCAACGTACGGTGTCGGTGTAAGTTCCAACATAACCAGAGCATCACTCAGGGCCATCTTCTCGGCACTGAACAGACT
>JAEEGL017169810.1_pt1 | contig 14614 bp, 7 predicted proteins | sample 9134231 | NCBI WGS metagenome assembly JAEEGL01 (sample SAMN16246548, study PRJNA631951) | gut metagenome | biome: gut microbiome; feature: rumen; material: fiber-attached | host: Bos | place: Iran: Karaj | collected 2018-10 | reverse complement strand
AAGGAAAAAAAATGGGGAAGAGTTACAATAATTTCATCACGTTGCAACAATTTTTTAAGGGCGAACATCCTTTGTTGACCGAAGCCATTCAACCTATGACAATTCGTTTGTTTATTTTGATGGCTCACTATCGTTCCACGTTGGATTTTACGAATGATGCTTTGCTCGCAGCCCAAAAAGGTTTGGATAAATTGCAGGAAAGTTTTAATAAGTTGAACGATTTGACAGCCCAAGAAAAAACGAATAACGAAGAAGCACAGAAGACTATTATTTCGTTGTATGATAAGTGTTTAGAGGCGATAGAAGACGATTTGAATACGCCGATATTGCTGTCTATTTTGTTCGATTCTGCCAAGATAATCAACTCCGCTTATGATGGTAAATTAACGTTGAGCCAAAGTGATATTGATGAATTAAAAAAAGTTTGGCAAAAATTTTTATGTGATATATTGGGAATTTCTTTTGCGAGCGATTCCATGAGTGACAAAACCAAGCAAGCATTCCACGGAGCAGTGGATTTGTTACTGCAAATACGGCTCTCTGCAAAGGAACGGAAGGACTGGGAAACGAGCGATTTTATACGAAATGAATTGAGCAAATTGGGCTTCCAAATCCAAGATTATGAAAAAAAAGTGAAATGGAATTTGTTTAATTAAAAATAAAAGTATAACTTTGCACGATTTTACATATTAATGACTAAGTAAAAAACAGTAAGACAGATGATAAATTCGCAAGACATAAAGAATGGAGTGTGCATTCGCTTAGACGGGCGATTGTACTTTGTTATTGACTTTTTGCACGTTAAACCGGGTAAAGGAAACACCATTATGCGTGTGAAATTTAAAGATGTTGTTGATGGACGTGTGTTAGAAAAACGTTTTAACATTGGAGAACGTTTGGAAGATGTTCGTGTGGAAAGGCGTCCCTATCAATTTTTGTACAAAGACGGCGATGGGTATATCTTTATGTCGCAAGAAACTTTTGAACAAGTGTCTATCGCTCACGATTTGATTACGGGGGTTGATTTCTTGAAAGAGGGAATGGTATGTGAAGTAGTAAGTGACGCTTCGACCGAAACGATTTTGTTCGCTGAATTGCCTGTGAAGGTTGAATTGCAAATTGCTTATACCGAACCAGGTTTGAAGGGTGATACGGCAACGAACACGTTGAAACCTGCGAAGTTAGAAACAGGGGCTGAAATTCGTGTACCATTGTTTATCAATGAAGGTGAAATGGTTCGAGTGGATACACGTGATGGAAGTTATTGTGAACGAGTTAAATGAATGTAAATAGGAATTAAACTTTATGGAGTGAGATTCCCTTTTGTGAATATATGAAACGCTCTTGGCTGCTTTTGATAGTACTTTTATTAACGACGACTTGTATTGCAACAGATGTAAATTGGTCTGATGAAATAACAAATCATACTTTGGCGGACGATGGCTTTGTTGTTACAAATGGAGTTGTTATACAAACATCAAGCGAGTATTTGCTTGAGCAAAGTAGTTTGAAAAGCACCAATTTGGCAGAACCTTTACGGATTGGACCTCCACCAGATCCATTCCCGACGGAACCTGACGAACCAGTTTCAGTGAATGGTGGGCTGTTTTTTTTATTATTATGTGTCGTTGTTTATGGGGGATTGAGGTGGCGAAAGATGAGTTGTCAATGATGGCATGTAATAGGTGCTTGTTAAAAAAAGGAATGTTATTGTTGTAAATTATATATAAAATGAATATAATGAGACGAATAGTTATATTGTTGTCGATTGTATTTTTTTCTATTGTTGCTATAGGGCAACAATCTGCTGATATACGACAAGATTTTGGGAATTTCTCTTCGTTGATAGCGCAAAATAAGAGTAAAGCCGACCAAGCCAAAGCGAAGGAGCAAGCGGCAAAAGCGAAAGCCAAAGAGCAGGCTGCCAAAGCCAAAGCGAAGGAGCAAGCCGCTAAGGCGAAGGCTAAGGAACAGGCTGCCAAAGAGAAGGCAAAAGAACAGGCTGCGAAGGAAAAAGCCAAAGAACAAGCCGCAAAAGAAAAGGCCAAAGAACAGGCTGCAAAGGAGAAAGCCAAAGAACAAGCCGCAAAAGAGAAGGCCAAAGAGCAGGCTGCAAAGGATAAGGCCAAAGAGCAGGTCGCTAAAGAGAAAGCGAAAGAGCAGGCTGCTAAGGATAAAGCCAAAGAGCAGGCTGCTAAAGATAAAGAGAAAGCACAAGCTGCAAAGGATAAAGCCAAAGAGCAAGCTGCTAAGGAGAAAGAGCAGGAGAAAAAAGTTGAGGCCAAAGAGAAGGTTGCTAAAGAAAAGACCAAAGAGAGTCCGTCCAAAGCAGCCAAGGCTTCAAGTGCAAAAGATAAAGAGAAAGCGAAAGAACAGGCTGCGAGGGAAAAAGCCAAAGCACAAGCCGCTAAAGAAAAGGCAAAAGCGGATAAGTTGAAGGCTGCAGAAAAAGCCAAAAAAGAAAAAGAAAAGGCTAAGAGTAAAGCTGCAACCGCGTCTGCAAAAGATAATAAGAAAGCACAATCCATGAAGGAGAAGGCTAAAGCCGATCAAGCCAAAGAAAAAGAAAAGGCAAGATTAGACAAGTTGAAAGAGATTGAGAAGGCGAAGAAAGATCAGGCTAAGGAGAAAGCGAAAGCGAAGACCTCGAAGAGTATACAAGATAATAAAGAACAGCAAAAGAAACAATTAGCTGCAAAGAAAGCGATTAGTAAGAAAGAATCAGAGAAGGCACATGCTAAGCAGATGCAACTCCAAAAAGCCGCTAAGAAAGATAATGCTAAGGGTATGAAATCGGTTACGGCTTTGTCTAAACCTGGTATCGGAGCACATCCATTCCGACCCTCTACGAAGGCTTCTACCAAGTTTAGTTATACAGCCTTGTATTTAGATGGTGGTGCGTCTATCGCTTACACCGACTACTCTACGAGCAAGATACCTTTGAGTGGATATGGAAGTATGACCTTTATGTATCATTTCACTCCTTTGTGGGGAGTAGGTTTGAACTATACTTTGCATAACTTGAATGTTAAACCTAAGTACTATAATGTGGTAGATGAGCCTGATTTGTCGAAGTTGTCGTATGGTGAAGAGGTGAATGGTGAGCAAGTGTACGAAGTGTATAAGAAGCACGTAAAACACCTTATGAATGACGTTAGTTTACTATTATCGTTTAACTTACGAAATGCTTGGTTGCCATATACTACAAAGGATCTCTTTAACTTGTATATCATGTGTGGATTAGGAGGTAGTTTCTATCCTAAGTCTAACATCTATTACTATTATGAACGTCATAATCACTCGGTAGATGAATCACACGAGGAAGAAGCAACGGGTCAGATGCGTGTATATACGCGAGAAAAAGAGGGTGCGAGCCTTGTTATTACGCCAGGTTTATTGTTTGATTTCAATATAACACGTTCTGTTTCATTAGGTGTGAAGACGATGTTGAATATCTATCCACAAGATCATATTGAGTACTGGAAGTCAGGTAATAGGTCGGATATGTTGTTGGATTTAGGTTTCTCGGCTCGCTATAAAATTAACGCAGAAAAGAAGACACATACTGCCAATATCGCCAATATGCAACCGTTCATAACGAAAGCGGAAAGACGCGAAAGTGCTATGGCATTTGATACCGATTCCTTACGTAAAATCATGAGTACGGCACAACGTGTTCGCGATACATTAGTCATCATACATTATGATACTGTTTATATGGCTTCTAATGCAAATGGTGATGGTGCTTATAGTACAGAACACCACCAAGAAGATACGACGCCATTGTTGCAGGTAATGAAATCGAATGTATTCTTTGTACCGAATAGTGCTGCTTTGAGTGATTATTCTGATAACATATTGAAGGAAGTGGCTCAAAAGATGGACGAAGACCAATCAATTATCGCCGAGATTATGGGTTACAACGATTTGACGGGTACGGAGGCTGCAAACAAGAAGATTGCTCTCAAACGTGCTAACATCGTTGCCAACCAGTTGGTTAACATCTATAAGATTGATCGGAGTCGTATTAAGTACATAGGTCAAGGTGTGTATAAGAATAGTAATGCTGTTCAGAATACGGCTGTGAGTCGTAGGGCACAGATTATATTGTACAAACCGTAGTGTCTGTTGGATAATGATTAAGCAATCACAAATAAGGAGTTTCTTACTTGTGGTTGCTTTTTTGTTGGGAATTTTTGGATAATGAATGATTATACGCGATATTTTTCTTTTTCTGCTTTGCAACAAGAACAGCTGCAAGAGATGATTGCGTTGTATCGCGAATGGAATGAAAAGATAAATCTCGTTTCCAGAAAGGATATTGATAACATCTTTGAGCATCATATCTTGCATTCGTTAGTGATTGGGAAATACGTTTCTTTTGCACCGCAAAGTACGATTTTAGATGTTGGTACAGGTGGTGGTTTTCCAGGTTTGCCTTTGGCGATTTTGTTTCCACAATGCACCTTTACGCTGATAGATAGTGTGGCAAAGAAGATACGTGCGGTTGAGGACATCAAAAATAGGTTGCAATTGCCGAATGTTACTTGCATTTGTGAGCGTGCGGAGGAGGAAAAGGGGCTGTTTGATTTTGTGGTTAGTCGTGCGGTGATGCCTTTGCCTGATTTATTTAAGATTGTGCGAAAAAATATCAGTAAAGTGCAAAAAAATGCCATTCCCAATGGTATTATTGTCCTTAAAGGTGGGACTGTTGATGCCGAAATACAACCTTTTCGTAAGTTGGCAGAAGTGCTGAATGTGTCGAATTATTTCAAAGAAGAGTTTTTTAGTACCAAAAAAATTATTTATTTGCCCGTATGAAAGTACATGTTTTTTATTTTAATCCGTATTATGAATGCACGTATGTAGTGAGTGAAAATGACGAGGCGATTGTCATTGATTGTGGCGTTTCGAATCCTGCCGAAGCGACTGCATTTAAGCAATATATTGAGGCGAACCACTTGCATTTGGTGGATTGTTTGGTTACGCATACGCATCCCGACCATATCTGTGGGAATGAATTTTTGGAGGAAGAGTTTGGCGTAAAACCGCATGAAATAGATAATCTTTCGCAAATCGAAATCTTCAATCAAACGATGCAAATTTTAGCCACACCAGGACATAAATCGGATAGTGTTTGCTTTTATTTTCCGAAAGAGAAGGTACTGTTCACGGGCGATACGTTGTTTATGGAAAGTGTTGGACGGACGGATTTGCCGACTGGCGACTGGAACACGCTGTTGCAATCGTTGCAAAAACTGATGGAATTGCCGAATGACACGGTTGTTTATCCTGGTCACGGTCCCAAAACGACCATCGGACACGAAAAACAGTTTAATCCTTTTATTGCTTGAAAAATGTTGTTTTCACGGATTATATACGGTCCCATTCATTCGCGGCGTTTAGGTAACTCGTTGGGAATCAATCTATTACCATCAGACCGAAAGATATGCAATTTTGATTGCGTGTATTGCGAGTGTGGGTTTGCGGAAAAGATGGCTTCAAAAGCGACTTTGCCGACTGTGCAAGAGTATACAATGGCTTTGGAAGAGGCTTTGCAACAAGCCGATTTGGATATTGATACGATTACGTTTAGCGGCAATGGGGAGCCGACTTTGCACCCCAACTTTTTGGAAATTGTACAGGTTACACGGACTTTGCGGGATAGGTATTTCCCGAATGCGAAAATCAGTTTGTTGAGCAATGCAACGAAGATAAGCACGAAAAAAGAAGCCATTATGCTTTGTGATAATCGGATTTTGAAGTTAGATTCGGCTGTCGATACGACTTTGCAACTCATTGATAGGCCTGTTGAACACGATTTGACGGCTGAAAAAATCATAGAAAATTTGCAGACATTTGCGGGTGATTTTGTGTTGCAAACCTGCTTTTTGCGTGGCGAATATCAAGGGAAAAAGTTTGATAACACAACGCCCAACGAACTGCAAGCGTGGTACGAAGCCGTAAAAAAGACGAATCCCAAGCAGGTAATGGTGTATGCAATTGACCGTCAAACGCCCGTAAAAACGATTGAAAAACTGACCTTTGAAGAGATACAATCGTTGGTTTTGCCCTTGCAGGAACAGGGCTTTGATGTACAAATTTTTGCTTAAAATACTACGAAAATGATAGATTATATTACAGGAACTTTAACAGAATTGGAGCCGACCTTTGCTATCGTTGAAAACAACGGCATCGGTTATAGTATCAACCTCACGTTGCCAACGTACACATCTTTGGCTTCCGAAAGTAATAAACAAGCCAAGTTGTATATCACGGAGATAATTCGCGAAGACGCTCATCTATTGTACGGTTTTACGACCAAAGCGGAACGTTCGTTGTTTGAATTGTTGATGACCGTCAGTGGCATTGGGGCGAACAGTGCACGTTTGATTATGTCGGCGTATAGTGTGGGAGAATTGCGTCAAATCATTGCGACAGGTAACGTGATGGCGATGAGTGCCGTGAAAGGCATTGGCAATAAAACGGCTCAAAGGATATTGGTTGACCTCAAAGATAAGATTCTTAAAATACATTTTTCAGATAATATAGAGAGCAATGAAAGTAGTGGAACAGATTTTGCAGTGCATAATGAAGTCAAAGTTGCGTCGGTAGAGGCACTTACAATGCTCGGTTTTTCTGCTCCTGCTTGTTCCAAGGTGGTGGATAAAATACTCCAAGAGCATCCGCAAGCGACCATCGAAAACGTAATTAAGATGGCACTAAAGATGTTATAAATTGCTTGTGTAGTAGGAAGTTCATATTCATACTGTTTTTGTATGCTGTTTCTCTGTGCGGTTGGGCTCAGGAGGCTGTTGTTGTACCCGAAAGCGAAGAGCAAACAACCGATACAGCGGGTATCTTTGCACCCTTACAAGTGCAACAATATGAACAAGAGACGAACGATGATATTGAAAAAAATCCTTCCCATTTAGACCTTCAAAACCCGCAAAACATAAGCACCGAAATAGAATTTGATGATGCAACGGGAGGTTATGTGATTCATACCAAAATGGGGACGTTGGATATTCGGACACCCTACAAAATGAGTATAGACGAGTTTATGCTGTACTCTGAACGCATGCAACTGCAAAATTATTGGCAGAAAAATATCGCCGAACAAAGCCATAGCAATGAGTCAAAATTCAATCTATTTGATATTAAGTTTAACATCGGACCGTTGGATAAGGTTTTTGGACCCGGTGGGGTGCAAATCAAACTGCAAGGGTCTGCCGATTTGAAGTTCGCTTTTAAGCACCAATATATTGATAATCCGTCTCTGACAGCCCGTTCTCGCAACAATAACATCTTTGATTTTGACGAAAAGATTCAGGTGAACGTGCGGGCTTCGGTGGGAAGTCATCTTAATTTTGATTTGAATTACAACACATTAGCCTCTTTTGATTTCGATCGGCAAAACATCAATTTGAACTATAAAGGTAAGGAAGACGGCATTATTCAGTTCCTGAATATGGGTAATGTGGCGATGGATATGAATTCGTCGCTTATTCAAGGGGCACAATCTCTTTTTGGTATTAAAACGGGTTTTCAATTTGGTAAATTGAAGGTGACAGGCATCATTTCACAACAAAACTCGCAAACGCAGACGGTCTCTTCACAAGGCGGTAAACAGACGACTAAGTTTGAGATTTCTGCCGATAATTATGATGAAAATAGGCACTTTTTTCTATCGCATTACTTCCGCGACAACTACGAAAGGAACCTCTCCACATTGCCGTATGTCTTGGGTGGCATCAAAATCAATCGTATTGAGGTGTGGGTGACCAACAAGCGTGGCAATTACGATGATGCGAGGAATTTGGTGGCTTTTACGGACTTGGGCGAAAACGATTCGAAGCACTTGCAGAGTACGTCTTGGACGGTTAACGGACGCAATCCTCACAACAAAGCCAACGATTTGTATGCAACCATTTCTGCCCTTCCTGCTATCCGCGATATTCAGCAAACCCTGTCTGTTTTAGCGGCTTTTCCAGATTTGCAAGTGGCAGAAGACTTTGAAAAAATAGAGTCGGCACGTCTGCTTTCATCGAGCGAATATACCCTTAACGAGGCGTTGGGTTACATCTCGCTCAAGTCGGCTTTGAATCAAGATGAAGTGCTGGCAGTTGCCTATGAATACACCCTCAATGGACAGGTTTACCAAGTCGGCGAGTTCTCGTCTGATGCTTCGGAGGTGTTGCGAGCACCGAATGCGTTGTTGGTCAAAATGCTTAAAACCTCCAGTAACGAGCCATTTTTGAAGGGTAGAGGGACATGGGATTTGATGATGAAAAATGTGTATTCGTTGGGTGCAAGCCAGATGACTGCGGAGGACTTTGAGTTGAGTGTCGTTTACCAGAATGACGCCAATGGCGTTGATGTGCAGTATATGCCCGAAGGAAAATTGCAAGGGAAGTTGTTCCTGCGGATTTTGCAATTGGATAATTTGGATAGCAAAAATAATGCTTCGCCAGACGGACGCTTCGACTATGTGGAGAATTACACGGCGATTTCGTCTGCGGGAAAAATCATCTTCCCCGTTTTGGAGCCTTTTGGGTCGTATTTGCGGAAACAAATCGGGGATAATGCGTTGGCGGACAAGTACGTTTTTGAGGAACTGTACGACTCCACGATTGTGATTGCCCAAGAATTTACGGAGAAAAACAAGTATAGTTTGAAGGGAAAATATCGTGGTTCGGCAGCGAATGAAATCCGTTTGGATGCGATGAATGTGCCACGTGGGAGCGTAATTGTTACGGCTGGTGGTGCAACTTTGGTGGAAAATGTGGACTATTCGGTGGATTATATGATGGGTATTGTGACGATACTCAACCAGTCGATTATTGATGCGGGGACCTCTGTTTCGGTGCAATTGGAAAACCAATCCACGTTTTCTATGCTACGTAAATCGTTGTATGGCATTGATTTAGAGTATGAATTTTCGAAAGATTTTATTTTGGGTGGAACGTTGATGCACATGCGTCAGCGACCGTTGACCACCAAGGTGAATATGGGTAGTGAGCCTTTGGCAAACACGATTTGGGGTATGCGTGTGGCTTGGAAAAAGGATTTTTATTGGCTCACAGAGGCTTTGGACAGGGTCCCATGGATTACGGCAACTCAACCCTCTTCGTTGGCTTTGCAAGCCGAGTTTGCCCAACTTATCCCAGGACATACGCGAGATGTGGGCAAGGCTGGAACGGCTTATATAGACGACTTTGAGGGTACCAAGACGAGCATTGATGTACATTATCCGAATAGTTGGTTTTTGGCTTCAACGCCTTCTATGTTCGCCGAATCGTCTTTGAGCAACAATGTCCAGTACGGCAAAAACCGAGCAAGGTTAAATTGGTACGTTGTTGACCCGATTTTTGGCTATCCACAAACGAACACGCCCTCGTATATCCGCAATGATTTGAGTATGCTTTCCGACCACCGCACCCGAATCATCTACCAGCAAGAAATCTACCCCAATAAAGCCTCTTTGGCGAATGAAGACACGCGTCTGCCTGTGTTGAACTTGTCGTTTTACCCGCAAGATAGAGGTCCGTACAACATCGTGGCAGACGAGATGGGAGCCGACGGCAAACTGACCAATCCACGTCAGCGGTGGGGTGGAATGATGCGAAAAATAGACAATACCAATTTTGAAAATTCTAATATAGAGTATCTTGAATTTTGGATGATGGACCCCGCTTTAACCAATCCAGACGGATTTGAAGCCGATATGTACATCAATTTGGGCGAAGTGAGCGAAGATATTTTGCGTGATGGAAAGAAATCGTTTGAGCATGGCTTGCCTATCAATAATAGCGATGACAATACAGAAAAAACGATTTGGGGTAGAGTGCCAAAAACCACTTCTACGACTGTTGCTTTCTCCAACGAAAGTGGAGCAAGAAAATATCAGGATGTCGGCTTAAATGGTTTAAGTACAGAGCAAGAATTTGCCTTTACGTATTCGGACGGGACAAAACCCTATGCCGATTATGTCAATGCTTTGCGTACCAAAGTCCACGATACCGTTTTGACCAAATGGGAAGCAGACGCTTTTTCACCTCTCAACGACCCGGCTGGCGACAATTATCACTACTATCGAGGAGGGGATTATGATGACCGACAAGTCAGTATTTTGGAGCGATACAAGTACTACAACAACCCCGAAGGTAACTCGCCTGCGACCGACCAGTCAACGGAGCGATACGGAACAGCGGCAACGCTTGTGCCCGATATTGAGGACATAAACAAGGATAACACGCTCACCGAAAGCGAACGTTACTACCAATATCACGTGTCGTTGCGACCAGAGGATTTGAATGTGGGAATGCAAAATATCACCGAAAAACTTGTAACGAAGGTCTCTTTACGCAACGGACAATCGGAGGACGTGGTTTGGTATCAGTTCAAGATTCCGATTCGTGGCAACAACGCAAAATGCGAGAAAATAGGCAACATTCGCAGTTTTAATTCCATTCGTTTTATGCGACTATTCCTCACCAACAGCGAAAAAGACATTCATTTGCGTTTGGCTTCGTTGGATTTGGTGCGTGGCGAATGGCGAGCGTATTCAAAGGCTTTGCATCCTCCTACCATGACTCCAAATACCGAATCAACCTTGGACGTTCAAGCCGTAAATATCGAGGAAAATGCTGGACGTATGCCCGTGAATTATGTTTTGCCACCAGGTATTAGTCGTCAAACGGACATCGGACAAGCCCAACTTATTGCCCAAAACGAGCAAGCCATGGTGTTACGTATCCGCGATTTATCGCCACACGATGCACGGGCGGTGTACAGAAATGTGAGTTTCGATATGCGTAATTACAAGCGAATCAAGATGTTCGTCCATGCCGAGCAACTGCCGACCGACAACACGTTGCAAGACGGTGATTTGGCTCTATTTGTGCGGTTGGGAAGCGATATGAATAGCAATTATTACGAGTACGAAATCCCGCTTTATTTGACCGAGCCAGGCATGTACAACAATGGCAGTCAAGCCGATAGGCGTGCCGTTTGGCGAGAAGATAATGAACTCGATTTTGCTCTTTCGGTGCTCACCAAAGCCAAACTGAAACGCAACAGAGCCCAACAAGCAGGCAATACAGACGTGGGAACGACCACGCCGTATATCATTTATGATGACGCTTCGGATAAGCCTAAAAATAAAATTACGATTTTGGGTAATCCGACTCTGGCAGACGTTTCAACGATTATGATGGGTATTCGAAACAACAGTTCGCATGTGGCTCATGGTGAGATTTGGGTGAATGAGTTGCGGCTTTCAGAGTTTAATGAAAAAGGTGGTGTTTCGGCTATGGCAAACGCTTCGTTGATGATTTCGGACATTGCCCAAGTGAATATGTCGGGTAAGTTGGAAACGGACGGATACGGCTCTATTGAAGCCAACGTGCTGGATAGGAATATGGAAAATATGTACCAGTATTCGGTCAGTGCAGCCTTGGAATTGGGCAGATTCTTCCCAGAGCAAGCCAAACTGCGTATCCCGTTGTACGTTTCGCACAGCAATGAGATTATTTCGCCAAAATATAACCCATTAGATGATGATTTGGAATTAAACGAGAGTTTGGATTCGTACGATAAAAAGACACGCGATTCGCTCAAAGCCATCAGCAATACGGTCGTTACGTCCACCAATTTTTCGCTTTCCAACTTCAAAGTGGACATTAGTTCCAAAAAGCAAAAAATGTTCTATGACCCTGCTAATTTCTCGCTTTCAGCCGCTTATTCCAAGCAGGACGAGCATTCGCCCGAAGTGGAAAAAGACGTTACCACGATGCACAAAGGTTCGCTGACGTATAATTATTCGTTCCCAGCGAAGCCTTGGGAGCCGTTGAAAAAGGTTAAAGCGTTGAAGAATTGGCGTTTATTGAGCGACTTTGGACTGTATTATTTGCCACAATCGTGGGGGGCTTCGACGGATATGGTGCGTAACTTCTCGCATTACAAATTGCGGGATAACGTGGGCATAGAGGGCAAAATGGACTTGACGTTTTCGAAGGATTTTATGTGGAACCGCAATTTCACGTTCAACTATGACCTGACCAAAAACCTCAAATTCACCTTCCAAACTGCCATGAATTCGTCTGTTGATGAGGGAATGTACACGCCCGAAATCATTCGCGACTATCACTTCACCAACGATTACTACGAGGCGTGGAAGGATACGATTAAACGCTCGTTGAGAAAGGGTGGCGACCCGTACATGTATCAGCAAGTGTTTACGGCTTCGTGGATGGTGCCCTTCAACCGCACTCGTTACTTGAATTTCCTCAGTGCCAATGCCTCGTATCGTGCCGATTATAATTGGACAAGAACGGTGCAAAATAAGCAGTTGGATACCTTGTCGTTGGGCAACATAATCACTGCTACGCGTACGTGGCAAGTAGATGGACGAGTTAATTTTGAGATGCTGTACGGACTTTCGAAGTATTGGAAGACGGTAACGCAACGGCGTGGTGCAGTCAAAAGACGCACGGAAAACAAAACGTATAGCCAAACCGTCAGTTTGAATGGCGATGTGCCGTTGGAAATCACGCACCGTTTAGGGACGCAAAAACTGAAAGTAACGGCTCAAGATAAAAAAGGCAAAGACGTTCCGATTACTTTTACGCTCGTCAATGACAACAAAATCTCTATTTCGACGCCCAAAACCAAGAAAGATGTTTTTGTAACCATTACGCCACAAGCCGACAAAGCCAAAATTGGACAGTTTGTGGGGGATATGGCAATCTATTTTGGAACGATGATTCGCAACGTGCAAGCGACTTATCGGCAAACCAATTCGTGGAATATCCCAGGTTTTTATCCGCAAATCGGCTTCTTTGGGCAACAGAATACGGGCGAAAATATCTATGCACCGGGTTGGGACTTTGCGTTTGGTTTATTTGGCTCGGATTATTTGGACAAAGCGAAACGAAAGGGTTGGTTGAGCAGTGATACGAACAATATCCAACCCGCTTTGGAAGCCGTTACGACCGACTTAGACCTGCGTGCCACGTTGGAGCCAATCCCTGGCTTGAAAATCCAACTCAACGGTCGCCGTTACGAAGCCTCCTCGCAATCCATTATTTACAATTATGACCAGATGTTGGAAAGTTTTACGGGTTCGTTTAACATCACGCAAATCGCCATTACGACTGCTTTTGCCAAAAACGGAACCGCTCGAAATAACTATAAATCGACTCTTTTTGAGGACTTTCTCCGTAACCGCGACATCATCGCCAACCGCGTCCAGAGACAATATGATGGAGCCCGCTATCCGAATGTAGGGTTTTTGCAAAACACGCCATACGCCTCCCAACGGTACGATAAGACACGCGACATAAACGTGCCAAATAACTCTGCCGATGTGCTGATTCCCGCATTTTTGGCAACCTACACGGGCAAACGTGCTGACCGCGTGTCGCTCAATCCGATTCTGGGTTTCTTGAGTATTTTGCCCAACTGGTCGATTACCTTTGATGGTTTGGGACGTTTGCCGTGGATTAGAGACCATTTTAGAGGCATCACGCTTACCCATGCCTACACCTGCAAATACGCAATCGGGGGCTATACGACTTATTCTACGTGGGTGCCAACGGTTGACAATGGGAAAATTGGCTTCATTCGCGATGTGGTAACCGATGAGCCGATTCCGTCCTCGCAGTATGACATTAGTGGGGTGTCTATTATGGAGAATTTCTCGCCTTTGGCAGGTTTGAAGGTGGATTTGCAAAACTCGTTGAGTTTCAAAGCCGAGTACCGCAAGCAGCGTAACATTTCGTTGAGTATCGCCTCTGTACAGATAGCCGAAGGGCATACCGATGAGTTCGTTTTTGGGACAGGTTATATCGTGAAAGATTTGTCGTTTATTGCCAAGACCAAAGAGGGTGAAAAGAAGGTGCAAAACGACCTCAAAATAGCCATTGATGCCTCGTATAAAAAGATTGAGACTTTGTTGCGAAAGGTGGAGGAGGACTTGACACAAGCCTCGGCTGGGACAAAAGTGTGGGGATTGAAATTTTCGGCGGATTACGTTTTGTCGCAAAAAATGAGTTTGCAACTCTATTACGACCACCAAAGCACTATTCCGCTACTTTCAACCTCGTATCCAATCAAGTCGGACGAGGTGGGTTTAATCGTCAAAATAATGCTCACAAGATGATGAAAGAGGCACTTTTGGGCAAGACGTTAGCCGAGTTGCAGGCACTCGCCATCGACAATCATTTTCCGAAATATGTCGGCAAGCAGATTGCGGATTGGCTGTACAAAAAACGCGTTACTACGTTTGACCAAATGACTAATTTGTCGCTCGCAACCCGCTCTTTTTTGCAAGAAAACTACCAAATTGGACGACATAATCCCGTGCAACAAATGCAGTCGCAGGACGGCACAATCAAGTATCTGTTTCAGGTCGGCAATCAGTATATCGAAACGGTTTATATCCCCGAAAATGACCGTGCAACGCTGTGTGTATCGTCCCAAATCGGCTGCAAAATGGGCTGTAAGTTTTGTATGACGGGAACGCTCGGCTTTCAGGGCAACTTGGAGGCTTGCGACATACTCAACCAGATTTTTTCCATTCCGCAAAGCGAACAACTCACCAATGTCGTTT
>JAEEGL015085445.1_pt1 | contig 14614 bp, 10 predicted proteins | sample 9134231 | NCBI WGS metagenome assembly JAEEGL01 (sample SAMN16246548, study PRJNA631951) | gut metagenome | biome: gut microbiome; feature: rumen; material: fiber-attached | host: Bos | place: Iran: Karaj | collected 2018-10 | reverse complement strand
TGATCCATAGCGAAAAGCTTCTGGAATTGTTTCACCAAAGCGTTTTTAGGCTCGACGAGAATGCGTTTCAGCGCATCAGCATTCAAAGGATTTAAATGGGTAATAATAGGAAGACGGCCGACAATTTCAGGAATTAATCCGTATTTTTTCAAATCGGCAGGAGAGAGGTATTGCAGCATATTGTCCTTGTCCAATGCCGCGTTACCTCCAGCACCGTATCCAATGACATTGGTACGTTTGCGTGCTGCAATAAGACGTTCAATACCGTCGAAGGCACCACCTGCAATGAAAAGGATGTCTTTTGTATTGACGGCAATCATCTTCTGTTCGGGATGTTTACGTCCACCTTGGGGAGGTACATTGACAACCGAACCTTCCAAAAGTTTCAACATAGCTTGTTGCACACCTTCACCCGATACGTCACGTGTGATGCTGGGATTGTCGCTCTTACGAGCGATTTTATCGATTTCATCAATGAATACGATGCCGCGTTCGGTAGCAGCCACATCGTAATCGGCAGCTTGCAACAATTTGACGAGGATATTCTCCACGTCTTCACCTACATAACCTGCCTCGGTGAGCACTGTAGCATCAGCAATAGCAAAGGGCACATTAAGCATCTTGGCTATGGTGCGTGCCAAAAGGGTCTTGCCTGTACCAGTCTCCCCTACAAGGATGATGTTCGATTTTTCTATCTCCACCTCGTCGGCATCCACTTTCTGGCTGATGCGCTTGTAGTGATTATATACAGCAACCGCCAGAGTACGCTTGGCTTCGTCTTGTCCGATGACATATTGATCAAGAAAAGCCTTAATTTCGGCAGGTTTCTTCAAAGCAAAACCTTTGGAGTTGAAATTTCTGTTTCCTTCTCCAAATTGTTCCTTGACGATAAGATGAGCCTGTTCAGCGCAGTTGTCACAAATCTCAGCATCAATACCTTGAATGAGCAACCGTACTTCCGAGGCTTTTCTCCCACAAAATGCACAAACTCCTGACTTTTTGGCCATGGATTATGCTTGTTTATTCTTAATGAGCACTTCGTCGATCATGCCGTATTCCTTGGCTTCGGCGGCGGTCATCCAATAGTCTCGGTCACTATCGGCCCAAACCTTGTCGTAAGTCTGGCCAGAGTGCGAGGCAATGATTTCGTACAACTCTTTCTTCAGCTTCTGAATCTCTCGAGCTGTTATTTCAATCTCTGTGGCTTGGCCTTCCACTCCACCCATAGGTTGGTGAATCATAATGCGTGAGTGAGGCAGAGCTGAACGTTTGCCTTTGGTGCCAGCACACATAAGCACGGCGGCCATTGAAGCGGCCATGCCGGTACAGATAGTCGCAACATCGGGACTGATGAACTGCATGGTGTCGTAAATACCCAAACCTGCATATACACTCCCGCCAGGTGAGTTGAGGTAAATCTGTATGTCACGTTTCGAATCGGTCGATTCAAGGAAAAGGAGCTGGGCTTGGATAATATTGGCCACATAATCGTCGATGGCAGTACCAAGGAAGATGATACGGTCCATCATCAAGCGGCTAAACACATCCATCTGTGCCACGTTAAGTTGACGTTCCTCGATAACTGTAGGACTAATGTAGCCACTATTATTAATTTTGGAAATATACTGCTCAAGTCCTAAAGTACTTAAACCCACATGCTTAGTGGCATATTTAAAGAATTCGTTGTTCATTTTGTTGGAGTAGTTTTTGAGTTATAGAGTTCTTTTAGTTGCTTATGGCAAATGGCCTATGGCTGCCCCCATTATAAGATGGCAAGCCATAGGCCAAAGGCTGTTGGCCATAGTCATTATCTGGATTTCCGCTCTTCTTCAAGTTTCTTCATGAAGTCAGCGGCAGTGGTTTCAGTGTAATTGATATTCATTTTGCCCTTCAAGAAGGCGGTCATCTTGATGTCAGCCAATTGGTTTCTGAGACTGTTCACCTGTTGCTCGTCTTTTAGGTAGTTTGCGGCTATCTTATCCAAATTGGCCTTCATGTCGTCTTCAAGCGTGGCATAATCGATACCTGGGAAGATTTGCTTCAACACAAAGTCCTTCACTTCCTCATCCTTGATAATGAGTTCCGGATTGGCTTTCACAATGCTGTCTTCGATGAGTTGCCAACGCAGGCCCTTCACATAGTCTTTCTCGTAGTTCTTCTCAATGTCTTCGGAAGTAATTTTACCTTGACTGTTGTCCACAATCCAACGTTTCATAAAGGCATCAGGAAGGTCAAATCTTACGGCAGCCACCAACTCATCAATCATTTTGTTGAAGAGAATGGGGTCGGTCTCTGCCTCGTGTTGCTTCTCCATCTCAACTTTAACGGCCTTCTTGAAACCGTCAAGGTCTTTGATTTCATCTTTTGGGAAAACCTTCTTGAAAAACTCCTCGTCAAGCTCAGGTGTTTCATCTCGGATGGCCTCATCAATGATGATATTATAGTCGCTGGCGGCGGGAGCGTCGTTGCCCAACACTTTGGAGACGGCTTCCTCATTGCCAAAGGCCTTTGACAAATTGATGATAAATTCGGAACCTACTTCCTTGCCAATGAGTTGTGCGCGACTTTCCTGGTCCTTGATTTGATCCATGTGAATGAAAAGCCCGTCCTTCTCAAAGCCACCTTCCACCTCCTTGCCATCTTTGGCCTCACGCACCTTCAATTCGATACGGTCATTTTCGCCTACATTTTCAGGATGACTCGTGTTGGGATTGCGTTGTTGAAGGTCTTCTATGACCTTGTCCACTTCCTCATCGGTTGGGACGATATGATAAAAATCGACCATTGTGTTGGAGAAGTCGACATTGATTTCTGGGCGAAGGGCCGCTTCAAAGAAAAAATCGAGATCATCTTCCTTCTCCAAGTCGGCGGGCTGTTGTAACTCGTTGTCACTGAGCGGATAGCCAAGGAGGTCCAGCTTGTTATCTACAATATGTTTGTTAAGGTTTTCCGAAACGAGCGTGTTCAATGCTTCCATTTTAGCACTAGCACCATACATCTTCTTAATCATGCCCATAGGCACCATGCCTGGACGAAAACCAGGGACATTGGCCCTATGCCTCATTTGCTTTAAGGTCTTTTCAACCATTTCTTCGTAATCGGCTTTCTCAACATTAATCTTGATGGAGATAAGGTTGTCTCCCTTTGTGCTTTGTGTGATGTTCATTTCTAAATTATACTATTCTATTGATTTTCTTTAATTTGTGCGGATGAAGGGACTCGAACCCTTACTTCTCTCGAAACCAGATCCTAAGTCTGGCGCGTCTACCAATTCCGCCACACCCGCGACTATTTTGGAGCGGCAAAGATACAACTTTTATTTGAATTATGAATGAGGAATACAGAATTATGAATTAAGACGAAGCCCAGCGTTGTTTTTCGCCATTCAACAGTAAGCATTCAGAATTTCAAATTAATTCTTGACATCCAATGCCTCACGTAGCGCATTTCCGATGAGCATAAAAGCTAGAACCAACAGCATGATGGCAATGCCAGGCAATATGGCCAAATAAGCAGCATCCAAAATGATGAAAGCATAATTCTCCTTAATCATGCTGCCCCAAGATGGCATAGGTGGTTGCACACCGATACCCAAAAAACTCAAGCCAGCCTCAAGCAGTATGGCGGAGGCAAAATTGGCTGCTGACACTACAATGATAGGGTTCAAAATATTAGGCAATATGTGCTTAAAGATAATACGTAAATTCTTGAACCCCAAAGCGCGACCTGCCTCAACAAAAGTAGCTTCTCTTATGGATAGAATTTGCCCTCTTACAATACGAGCTACTTCCACCCACATAGTCAAACCCACAGCGATAAATACTTGGGCGATGCCCTTCCCCAAGGCAAAAGTGATGGCAATAACCAACAATAAAGTTGGGATGGACCACACCACATTGATAAACCACACCACTGCATCATCGACCTTACCACGGAAAAAGCCTCCCAAGCTACCCACCACGACACCAATCATTAGACTCAGTAAAACGGCAATGAAGCCTACCGTCAAACTGATGCGACTACCCAACACCAAACGGCTGAAAAAATCTCTACCAAATTGGTCAGTACCAAGTAGAAATTTGCGATGTTTCACACAACGGCTTCTAATATGAGCGTCAGCTTCATCAACCGAAGAAAAAGTCTTTCCTGTAAGCTCATGATTGTCAATAACATCTATTCTAAGTGTTCGGCTTTCCTCAGCTTGATAAAGGTATACCGTAGTCTGGCGAAGCCCCACACAAAGGCTGTCAAATGGTACAAAAATGCAGTTGTCAGGACGACCGTTAAACAAAAACTGGAAAAAAGAGGTTTTCTGATCGGGATTCTCTTTAGGAATCATCAACATATCTACCTCGAATCCCGGTTTTTTGGTGCTGATTTCGAGGATTTGACGATTGGCATTAGGTGTCTTATCAGGAACGATAACATATGCAAATATGGCCAGCAAAGCCCATAAGATAACAAAGCCACATGAAACCATTCCGAGCTTATTGCTGCGGAAACGCTTCCAGGCCAATGCATTGGGTGATAGTTCCTGTTTCCTCTTATCGTTCATGCTTCACCTTTTGTTTGAGCCGTCAAAAATACGCAATTCGTCCTTGCTTTTGGGTCAAAATAGAAAATTTTGAAAAAAAATATCCTATTTTCATCGTCGATTTGAAAAAAAGTTGTAATTTTGCAGCCGCAAATCAGATGGTGGATTTAGCTCAGCTGGTTAGAGTACCGGATTGTGGTTCCGTGGGTCGTGGGTTCGAATCCCACATTCCACCCTGAGAAGAAGAGAGATTCCTTTGGAGTCTCTTTTTTTGTTCTTAGCTGACTCTAGCAGCTCAAAAATGTGTAATTTTGCAAATTAAATGGAATGACATGGCAAGAATAATGGCTATTGACCTCGGACGCAAGCGTAGCGGTATCGCCGTCACCGACCCATTGCAGATTATCGCTAATGGATTGACAACGGTGGATTCATACAAGCTTGTCGATTTTGTATTGAATTACGTGAAGCTTGAGGAAGTGGAGCAAATTGTCATAGGTGAACCAAGAGACATGAAGAACAATCTTTCCGACTGCTCGAAATACATTGAGCCCATTGTCAACCGCTTGAAGAAACTGCTGCCTGACATGAAAATTGTACGTTATGACGAACGTTTCACATCGGTGATGGCACATCAAACCATGATTGACGCGGGGCTCAGCAAATCACGCCGTCAGGACAAGGAACTTGTCGACACCATTGCCGCTACCATCATTCTCCAATCGTATATGGAATCCATTAAAAACAGTTCAACAATTCAACACTAAACAATTCAACAATGATACTTCCCATCGTAGCATACGGTCACCCCACCCTGAAGGCCATCGCCCAGCCTATTACTCCCGACTATCCCGAATTGGAGACGCTGATAAATGACATGTGGGAAACCTTGACTCATTCAGAAGGTGTCGGTCTGGCTGCACCGCAAGTCAACAAATCCATCCGTCTTTTCATCGTTGACGGCAACCCTTTTTATCCCGATTATCCAGATGCAAAAAACTTCAAACAAGTGTTCATCAATGCCGAGTTATTAGAGACTTTTGGTGATATGGTGTCATTCAAGGAAGGCTGCCTCAGTCTTCCCAATATTTATGAAGAGGTGATGCGTCCTGATAAAATACGAATCAAATATCTTGATGAGAACTTCCATGAGCATGAAGATGTGTTTGAAGGCATTCGAGCTCGAATCATTCAGCACGAATATGACCATTTGGAAGGGCACGTCCACGTCGACCGCATTGCGTCCCTACGCAAGACCTTGTTGCAAAGCAAGCTACGTGCCATTTCAGAAGGCAAATGTGATGTAGATTACCGAATGATTTTCCCTCACAAAAAACGGCATAGATAATATAAATCAATAATAACTTACAATAGCATTAACAATGAAAAGAACCTTGAAAATGATGGTTTTCGCCCTTTTGGCATTCGGTTTGCTTGCTTGTGGTGGAAACGGAAAGAAACTTACGTTAGACGATGTGAAAGCTGCCAAGGCCATTCTATTCAATGCTGATGGGACCTTGAATACAAAAGAGGCTCCAGGAGTAGCGAAGACGTTTAGCCAATATGCCACACAAAACCCTAACGACACCTCTGCAGCTAAATGGCTTTTTCACGCAATGGAAATCAATGTTATGTTGAAGGATGCAGACAAAAGCGAAAAGCTTTGCAACCAACTGATTAAACAATACCCCCAATCAAAATGGGCTCCTATGAGTTTGCTTTTTTTGGGCTCTTTTGTTTATGAAGATATGATCAATGATACAGCATTAGCTCATGCCACTTATCAACAGCTAATCGACAACTATCCAGAAAGTGAACTTGTGAATGATGCCCAAACACTCATTGAACTTCTTGGCTTGACGAACGAGGAAAGAATGGCTCGCATCGCTATGTCACAGATGAATGAAACAGAAGAAATAGATTTATAGTCATCGCAAAGCAACAGGCACAAAAATAACAGATGGAGAGAACTGACCAGCTCTCTCCATCTGTTTTCTTTATATGCGGCGTAAACTTATTTCAGCAACACCTGAGGCCCCATGTTGTAATAGATATCCACAGGAATGCCTGCCTCATTCACACGGTCGAGGTCAGCTTGCAGTTCCGGTTTGATGACGCTCATCTCGCTCATCCATGCCTTGGTGGCTTCGTAGTCGCCATTGCCTTGGTGTTTGAGAATGTCACCAGCAAGTTTTTCAACAGCTACTTTCATCTTCTCGAAATCGATGGCATAACGGCCATCTTCGTTGCGTACAAAAGCGCCTTCATTCTGGAAATAGTTGAAAGTAAGCATATTTGCCTTACCATGGGCACTAGCGGCGCCAAAACGCACCGAACGGAAGATACCCGCCATGAAGGTGGTGTAGTTGTCTTCCATCGTGGTGGTGGTGTATTCACCCATCTCGGCGAGTTTGGTCACCAAGTAAAGGCCCAACACGTCAGCTTTGGCTTCCTCAAGGGCGTTGTATTGGTTACCGAGGGCTTCGCGAACTGAGCCTCTACCCGTGATGGTGTTCTTGATACCCATGCCGTGGGCAGTCTCATGGAACATCACATTGGAGAAGAAGGCGTCAAACTTGATGTGCTCCATCGATTCGGGGGTCATCAGCTCCTTGGAGATGGGTTCCAAAATTTTGTCGAACTTAGCCTGCATGGCGTTCTTGAGCTGGAGCTTACGTGTGCCCCTTTGCAACTGAACACGTTCGTCATTGGGTAGATTGATGGCTATAGTCTTGCTATTGGCGTTGCAATCGCCGGCATAGTAAACCACATCGTAGGCAGCCAAATCCACATCACTTCCCGGCACTTCTTTTTTATACTCAGCAGGTACAGGCAATTGTTTCTGCAACTCGGGTACAAAGGCAGCATAACGAGCCAATTGCTTGGTCCATTCCTGATCCTTGATAAGTATGAAAGCTTCATGTGAGGCCTTGATGCCGTAACGAGCATCAGTGTAGTTCTCGATAGGGCCAATCACCATGTCAATGTTGTTGTTGCGCACGTCCATCCATTGCATATCGCTCTGGAGATAATCGTCGGTGCGGAGGGCTAGGGCACGAAGTTTCAGATAGGTGGCAAACTCCTTATCGCCAGCCAACTCAGAGGCTTTATCAAGCAAGGAAGCGGCCTTCTCAATTTGTTCGGCGAAATAGTCGTGATACCACACGCATTTCAGCGCACCGTTCTCATCGCGGACAATCATGGTGTATTGGCTAGTTTTGTTGGGGTCATCAAAGGCGTTCCATTCCTCTTCCGTCATGTCGGCAGGATAGAACCGTGCGCCTGTAGGTTTCGGGCCGATGCCTTCAACGAAAGGTTTGTTGCCGTCGAGGCCATCCCAAGGACCGTAGGCGATGGTAGCCAATTTCTTGATGTCGGCATTGTCGCCGATTTTCGCCATCAGTTCTTCCTTGTCACCATAGTTCTCTTTCCAAAAGAGGCCATCCATGATGTCGGCAGCTTCGAAGAGCAGTGGTAGCATTTGTTTCTCGTTGTCGCTGAGATGATCAATCTTGGTCGTCAAAGTATACTCTGCATACTTGTCTGACAGATGGGTTTCTTCTTGAACGGGCTTTTGCACGGGTTCAGGTTTTTTGTTGTCGCAAGCCGTGGCCATCAAAGCCACAGCCGCAATAATTGATAAGTACTTGATTTTCATTATTATTTGATTTAATTAATAGAATTGTTTCGTTTGTAGAGTTTCCCTTCGGGAATGAAGTTGCTTCACTTGTTTAAATGTGGCGGTTTATAACGCTTACGGTTTGAAAACATGACCTACCACAACAGTTTATTGGACAAACACATTCCATTCCCGAAGGGAAACTACATCAGCACCCAATCGCCCTCGAAATCACCAAACGTAGGATCTCGGAGGTGCCTTCGCCAATTTGCAGGATGCGCTGGTCGCGGTAGAAACGCTCCATGTCGAACTCCTTGAGCAAGCCATGGCCTCCCATCACTTGGACAGCTTTGTCGCAGACTTCAGCGGCCACTTCAGAACAGTAGAGTTTGGACATCGCGGCCTCCTTACCGAAGGGACGGTGTTGGTCTTTCAGCCAACAGGCGCGATAAAGCAGGTTCCTAGCCGCCTCAATCTTCATGGCCATATCGGCCAACTTGAAGCTTACCGCTTGGAACTTACACACAGGCTTGCCAAACTGTACACGCTTCTTAGAATAGGCCAAAGCCATCTCATAGGCACCTTGCGCACATCCCAAACCCATTGCCGCAATCGACAAGCGACCTGAATCGAGGGTGGCTAACATGATGTGGGAACCTTCACCAGGCTTGCCAAGAATGCAATCTTCAGGCAAACGCACATCGTTGAAAATCAACTTGCCTGTATTTGAAGCACGCCACATCATCTTGTCGTGCATGGGTGTCTGTGTATAGCCTTCTCTCTTATTCTCAACCAACAAAGCGGTAAATTCTGGTTTGCCGTCTTTTTCGCCTGAAACAGCCTGTACAGTCGTGCCAAGACTAATCGGGGTCGCACTGTTAGTGATGAAAATCTTAGACCCGTTGAGATGCCAATATGTGCCGTCAAATTGGGCAGTGGTCTTAGTGCCACGCGAGTCGCTTCCAGCATCTTCCTCTGTCAAGCCGAACCCCCAAAGGCGGTCTTTGCATAGTTGGGGCAGGTACTTGCGTTTCTGCTCCTCTGTACCGTAGTCTTTAATGGGGCCAATACCCAATGAGTTATCGGCGGCAATGGTGGCAGCGGTGGAACCGTCAACACGGGCAAGCTCTTCCACTGCGATGATATAGCTCAAGTTGTCAAGCCCTTGACCGCCATATTCCCTAGGAACGGTCATACCCAAGAGTCCAAGTTCAGCCATCTTTAAAGTTAAGCCAACATCAAAATGCTGGTCTTCATCGTTTTCACGAGCCACAGGTTTCACTTCCTGTTCTGCGAAGTCGCGCACTCGTTGGCGGAGGGCTTCTTGTTCGTTTGAAAGTTCAAAGTTCATAGTTTTTTATTTGTTAGATTTCAGCTTTCAGCTTTCAGATCGGTGATACCGTTGCTGATAGCAGACAGCTGATGGCTTCATTATTATTCCAACTCAATTAACTGCATCTTATTATCTACCATCTGGCCTTCGGTGACGAGTATCTTCTTTACTTTCGCCTTGCCTGAAGCTATAATATTGTTTTCCATCTTCATAGCTTCAACCACAATCAGTATTGTTCCATCAGCCACCTCATCGCCTTCCTTGACGTTGATTTTCACTACTTTGCCTGGCATAGGCGAAACCAAACGCGACTTGTCGTTCACCGATTCCTTACAGGCATAGTCCATGGTATCATTCAGTTGGTCGGTACGGAAACAAGTGAAGTTAAGGCCGTGGAAATTGACAATGGTCTTTTGTTCGTCGTTGATGGAGCAATAGATGGTCTCAGTGCGGCCATTAAGCATGATTTTCAGTTGATTATGATCATATTGAATAAATTCCACCGAAAAAGGAAACTCCCCTACCGTCCCTTTAATCTTACCAGCTTCAGCAGCACTGATATTGACAGGGATTTTTTTGTCTTCCACATCAACGGTCAATTGCATGTGGTAACGCCAATATCCAATTTCCTCCCAAACATTCTCTGGATGCTGTTCAACATGCTTCTTACAAAAGTCATACATCAAAAAGGCAACCACAATATCGTTAACACTTTGAGCGTTTCGGCTATCTTGTAAGGCCTTTATCAGACATTCTTGATGAGTGGAGCAAAACGAGGTATCTATCTTGTTTTCAATAAAATCCTCATTCTTAATCACTTCCCAAAGATAGGCCTTATTGGTAGTCAGACCTTGAATGATAAACTCCTTCAAGGCTCGACGAGCGGTTTCAATAGCACTTTGACGGTCTTTACTATGGCAACTCAGCTTAGCAATCATCGGATCGTATGCTTCCGAAATCAAGCAATTTCCATCAATGCTACTGTCCACTCGGGCACCGCGCACTTGTGGCTCATGATAAGCAGTCACCTTACCTGGCGTTGGAAGGAATCCGTTGGAAGGATCTTCTGCATAGATACGCAATTCAATAGCATGTCCTTGAGGATGTATGGATTCTTGTGTCCAGCCAATCTCCTTTCCTCTTGCAATGCGGATTTGCTCTTCTACAATATCAATGCCCGTGCGCATCTCGGTGACAGGATGTTCTACCTGAATGCGGGTATTCATCTCCAAAAAATAGAAATTCAAATCCTTATCAACGAGGAACTCGACCGTACCAGCATTATGATAACCTATCGCCTTACAAAGCTTTACAGCAGTCTCACAAATCTCTTGACGCTTCTCATCTGAAAGCGTAGGTGACGGCGACTCTTCAATGATTTTCTGATAACGACGTTGTATGGTGCATTCACGTTCGTGCAAATGGATCATATTACCGAAATAGTCTCCTAACACTTGCACTTCAATATGTCTTGGGTTCTCTATATACTGTTCAATGAAAACTGTACCATCGCCAAAGTATTTCTCTGCCTCACGAGAAGCCCGTTCCATCTCATGCTTCAAATTCTCCTTTTCCCAAACGATATGCATGCCCTTGCCACCACCCCCAGCTGCTGCTTTAATCAAGACAGGATAGGGCAAGGTATCGGCCAACTGCAGAATTTCATCTTGACTGCCCATCATTCCGAAAGTGACAGGTATGCCATGCTTAATTGCTATCTTTCGCGCTTCAATCTTATTTCCCATCAATCGCATGGACTGTGCATCAGGACCGATAAAAATCAAATTGTTGGCCTCACATGCCTCAACCAATTCGAAATTCTCAGAGAGGAAACCATAGCCTGGATGGATGGCATCAGCACCAGCATCAAGAGCGGCATCCACAATTTTACGCACGTTAAGATAAGTATCGCTTAAGGCACCACCACCCAAAGGACAAGCCTCGTCAGCCAAACGACGATGTAGAGCGTTGGCATCGTTGTCGGCAAAGACCGCCACTGAAGCAATATGCAGCTTTCGCAAGGTTTTTATGATGCGTACAGCTATCTCGCCTCGGTTGGCAATCAAGACTTTATTGATTTTTTTACTATTCATATTGCAATTATGACCCCGCAAATATACAAAAAGAAAGACAATCTTCGCAGATTGTCTTTCTAATTTTTGGATTGTTTGTACAGACACGCTTTTGCCTGCCTCTACATAATTCCACGATTAGTACACCAAGAACTTCACGCTGGAATTGCTGACACCCTGGTTGAGACGAAGGATGTAGGAGCCACTGCTGAGGCTTTCAGCGTTAATGTTCACTTGATGCTCACCTTCGGCAAAGCGACCTAAGCCTTGGCTCATCACCATACGACCAGTCATGTCGAAAATCTGATAGCTAACGTTGCAACTCTCATTGAGGTTGAAGCTTAAAGTAGCTTGACCACTGATTGGGTTAGGATACATGCTGACAGCGACATTGTTTTCTACCGTCTGATTCTCGGGAACTGCATCAAAGTCCTTCTTGTAGTTCTCGCAGCGATATGCGCCCTTGCCGTAGGTAGCAGCATAGATGACGCCAGTGTTGTGGACACCATAAAACTCCTCAACAAAGACACCTTCTTCAGTAACATTGACAATCTGTTCGTCTTCGTGGTAGAGGAGCTGTTGCTTGAGTTCCATGACCGGAACTTCGCCCATAGCAGTCCCATCATAGTTCCAAGTAGGATTGTTAATGTTGTCAGTCCTATAAATGCCGCGCTCAGTGCCCAAAATTACATCACCCGTTTCCATCTCAATCAAAGAAGAGTAAATGGGCATCTTAGACAGGTTAGCCTGCTTGGAAACAAAGGTAGGAGCTTCAGACATAGCATCCGTAGAATAGAACACATAGCTGTCATTACCATAGTTACCACAGGTCACAATCACATTGTTATTGTTACGCGGGTCAACACTGACTGAAGTAATGCACTGTCCGTCGATAGGCAGGACGATTTCGGTAGTCGTCACAGCGAAGAGTGAATCTGTGATGGAACCTGAGGTGGCATCCACAACAGTATTAAGGCCTGATACACGGTAGAATCTGCCGCTCTTCATGCCAACGAACACATTGTTGCCGTCACTGGAGATAGCCATACTGAGGGGGTCACCAATAAAGCTTGAATGAGGTTTATCAGCAAGTTTATACCATTCAGCTTCGACATCGAATTGAAGAGGCGTACGGGTCATGCTTAAAGCATCCGTGAAACCAACCAAGAAAATAGCTGTCACAGGATCGTGCACTTCAATAGAGTCACCAGCAGCCAACGGAGCAGAAAGCGTGTAATGGAACGGGAAATTGTTTTTACCGACCACAAGCACATCAGTACCGCTCGGTATTACATCTTCCGTCTCGTTGAAGAACCAAGCTGTCTCAGGATTCAATTGATTATTATACTTCTCATGGAGCAAAATTGGCATACGGAAAGAAGTGGAACTCAGACCCAAAGTTGAGCTGGAGGTGAAGTTGCTCGACACCCAGTCTTCACCAGCGGTTTCTGTACGTTGCATACCACCATTTTTGTAAGTGACAAAGAACGTATTGGGATTAAGAGCGGAAATGGCGCAAGGACCAGCATTGGAAGCTTCATCGAAGAGGCCCATGTTTGCACCAGAAGGATTGATCCAAGAACCAGTATTAGTGGTATTGGAGTTTTCATCACCTTCAATCAACACGGTGCCGTGGTCAAGGCCAGCTGCCAAGATGCGAGTGTCCTTTCCTGACATAGCCACATTGAACATACGAGTTGTAGGATAGTTACGATTACAATTGCTGAAGATAAATCTATCAGTACCTTTGAACACACCACCGTCAGTACCAACATAACATTCATTGCTATTGTTTGGATTGAACACCATTGTATGAAGACCTACATGGAGATAGTCTCCAAAATAGTAATAACCATCAGTGTTAATTTGAGTGGCAAGGTAGAGCCCTCCGTTTACGGGTTTCTCCAGCATCCAAAGATAATAACCAAGCACATAAAGCACACCTTCATTGTTGGGGTCTACCACGATGCCATGGTTATAAGTGCCGTGACCATTATAAAGGGCATGGCCTTGGCTTGCGGTAACAGTTGGGAAAGCAGTAGCCCAAGTCTCACCCTTATTCTCGGAAACGAAAACACCCGTATGGTTACCATTAGCATCAATGCAAGAAACATAGATGACGTTCTCATTGGAAGGAGCAATGGCGATGTCGACCATGCCAGCGGGTTGAGGCAGGAGGCTATCGCCTTGTAGGGTATTGGTAGTGCCAGAATGGCAAATCATGTGGTTGACATCTTTTCCGATATAAACCTGGTTTTCAACAGCTGCAACAATAGTATTGTCTTTGGCAACTTTAACGGAAACGGCTTTGCCTTCGATGACAGTAGTCCAGTTGTGACCCTTGTCGTTCGAGCACATCAGACCTTCGTTTGTAGCAGCCAGTAACAAATTGCCAGCGAATGCAAGATCATTGATATAGAGCCATTCACTGGAAGTAGGAGCCTTGACTAATTCAAACACATCGTTAGTAAGGGTGTAGAGACCTGTACCGACAAAGCTATTGTCATAACCTTGTTGGTCAAGACCATTGTAAGCCACACCGTTGTTACCGTCGCCAGTTCCAACATAGATCACGCCATCGGCATCTTGAGCCATGCAGCTGACCATCAAATCGAGGCCACCTACTTGATGCCAAGTAATACCATGGTTATAAGTCTTATACACACCACCGCCTTTTGAGCCGATATAAACCAAACCATTGGTATGGCCTTGGTAAAGTCTATTGTCATACAGAATAGCAGTGGTTTGACCGCCCATGTTGTCAGGGCCCATGCTAATCCAATAAAGCGGGTCGTCAGCAGCATTTCTTGTTGCTGGAGTCTGCATAGCCTTGAGCATGTCGGCAGGGTCGATCAAGCCTGTTTTTTGGTTAGCGCGAAGACTGCCCATGAAGCTCTCTGCATTCATTGTAGGTTGCGTACGCGGCACATAATGACCGCCTTGGTCAGCGATAACTGACTGACCTAAAATCATGATTACCAAAAGTAAACTGAAAGGTAAAAATCTCTTTTTCATATCACGAAATTTTAATTAATTCTCTCTTTTACACGTGTTTT
>JAEEGL015020757.1_pt1 | contig 14614 bp, 12 predicted proteins | sample 9134231 | NCBI WGS metagenome assembly JAEEGL01 (sample SAMN16246548, study PRJNA631951) | gut metagenome | biome: gut microbiome; feature: rumen; material: fiber-attached | host: Bos | place: Iran: Karaj | collected 2018-10 | reverse complement strand
TTTTGTGCTTCATCTATTTTACCAAGTCTTTCAAGTACACTAGTAAATGTTTTATTAGTCTTTTCAAAATTAACATCTAATCTTTCATTTACTTTATTATTTATTTGATCTAATCTATGTTCTATTCTTTCATTCATCTTAATAAAATCTTCATTAAAGTTTCTATTAATATCAGTTTTAAAATCTCCTAATTCTTTAGTTAGATTAACATGCATTTCATTTACTTTATCTGTTATTCTTCCTTCATTTATATTCTTAAATAAAGAAATAACAGATAATACTAATAATAATACTAGTAAACCTATAATTATATATTCCATTTTATACCTCCCATTTAAATACCTTAGTTAATACCTTACTTATTATATATGTAAGTATAAGCATACCTACAATTATTAATATAGTTTTATAGTCAGATAAACTATCCATAAAACTCTTTCCTACTAAACACCAAAATAATACTAATGGAATCTTTCCAAAACATATTCCTATAATAAATTTTTTGTTATCTACTCTAGAAAGACCAGCTGCTATATTTATTAAATATGCTGGAAAGAATGGTAATGCTGTTATAGTAGCTAAAGATGGTATAGTAATATTATTCATCTTACTTTTAATCTTTTTTACTTTTTCTCTTTCATTAAATTTCTTAAATTTACTATCAAATTTCTTGAATAATAAAAACGAAAGGATACATCCAATAATAGTTCCTATATAAGATATTATTATCCCAAGTAACAAACCAAAAGCATGAACATTAAATGCCATATAAACTCCAAGTGGAACTGCTATTGGATATATAGAATTTATTATAATTATTAATAATCCTCCTAGAGGACCAAATTTGATAAAGTAATCAGTAACTATTTGTATAAAACTTTGTATTTTTGTAAACATAATAATGCCCTCTATTCATAATAACATTATAACATAAAAAAACAGGTTTAAACCTGTTTTAATCAATATCAATTGTTTTTCTATTTGATTCTATTTCTTTCTTAGAGGCTTCTATTTTAAGAACTCCATTATTAAATGATGCCTTAATACTAGATTCATCTAAATCTCCTAAATAGAATGCTCTTTGAATTTTACTAGAAGAATGTCTTTCTCTTCTAATATATTTTTTGTTATCACTATCTTTGAAGTCTTCATTCTTTTCAGCAGTAATAATAATAGATCCATCTTCAGTTTCTATTTTAATATCTTCTTTGTTGAAACCATATACTGAAGCTTCTATTACATATTTACCATCTTCTTCGTAGATATCGCATTCCATTCTTTCTTTTGGAGTACTAATAGTTGGTGCTTCAAAATCAAAAACATCATCAAAAAATTTACCAGGTAACATCATAAAACATCTCTCCTTTTCGTTACCAGCAATAATCATGGTGATTATTACCTCCATAATTAAAGTATAGCACTATAATTAGCACTTGTCAATAGAGAGTGCTAATTATATATCTAAATTTCCTATATTTAATTTCCCAATGATTTTTATTAAGTCTAAAGCCATTGATTTTACTTTAGGATTAACATCTTTCATAGATTTTAAAACATCTAATATTAGACTTTTATCACTAATGAAATCTATTAAAGTAATAACATTATTGTCTTTTAAAACCTTTTCTAAACTATCTACAAACAGTTTCTTTTCCTCGTTAGTATATCTATCTAACCATTCATTTACACCCTCATCTAATACTTTACTAAATTTACTAACAGGTCTTGTTTTAAATTTATCATAATCTATTTGCCATGATTCTACAGTATGAGAAAGTCCTGGCTTTTTATCAGAATCTACACTTATATAAAACATATTATGATATAAAAGAATGCCTACTATAGAATTATATGGACATATATGAATATATTTCTTTAATAGATCATTATATCTTTTTGAAGATACTTCTTCTTTCTTTAAACCTGGTCCATCATTATTATATATATTAATTATCTTTTTATATATACTCTTTTTGCATCCTAAAGCAGATGCTAATGCTAGATTACCACCTTTAGAATGACCTCCAACTATAATTCTTTTATATGTATGTTTAAAGTTCTTATTTAAATAATTAACAGCATAGTTATGAGCAGGTACAGGATATTCATATGCAAGTCTTGCATCTTCTATCCAACCACTTATAACCTTATCAGTACCTTCAAAAGATACATATACTAGTCTTTTATTTATTTCAAATGTAATACAAGAAAACTGGCATCTATTAGATACAATATATTTATAATTATATAAAAGTATATCTCTAAATCTTTTAGTATCCCTAGCTGCTATAAATAGTTTTAAAGATTCTCTTATAGGAAGTATATCATCTTTAATAATATCACCTTTAGAATCTATATAACTTTTAGCAGCCTCGCTAAATCTTATTTTATGTCTATTATTTTCAGATACTATACCTTTAAAATCTACATATGATAATTCTGAAAATATAACATTATCTATTTCATTAAATGGTTTTTCATCAAAACTATAATTACCATAATATCTTAAATAATCAAATACATTCATATTATTTGTCCTTTAATTTATCTTTATAACTAGATAAATAGTCTACTAATTTTTTACTTTGTTTAAATGGTAATATAAATGAATATTTTTCTTGTGCATTTCTTTGAACATCTTTAATATGTAATTTTAGTTTTTCATACATAACTGTAACATCATTTTCTTTTGCAAAGTTTCTTATTTTAATATATAACTTTGTAGAATATACAAAGTCTATTAATATAAATCCAGTAAATATACCTAATATATATGAAAAAGATATATTTTCATTAAACCAATTTATAGCATACATAAGAGGATCATATAAGAAGAAATAGTAAACGGCTCCCACTAATAACCAAATAGCTGAATATAAAGGACATATTATGCCTTTATAGTTTAACCATTCTTTGCTATAATCCCAAAGTCTAACCTTTTGTTTAAGAGCAAATAAACCTCCAATTAACTCTATTACAGTCATAATTAAACCCATTAAAAAAATTATAACTATTGGGTTTAAACTAAGCTTAGTTAAAAGTATATGAAGAATGGTTAAAGATAATAAACCAAATCCATATATGGGTAAATAAGGTCCTACTAAAAAACCTGGATTTACTAGTTTACCATGATATAGTCTTCTATAAACAAGTTCTATGAACCAACCTATAACACTCCCAATAAAAAAAATAAATACCGATAATAAATACATGTTCATATACTTCACCACTCTTATTATAATATAAAAAAGATGTAATCTAATAAACGATTACATCTTTTTTACATATTAGTAATAATATCCAACTGATGCTAAAGCTATAAGAAATATAATTAAAGCTAATATAATTAAAGCTAAAACTATAGCACTTATAATAATACCTGCTATTGCAAGGCCTTTACCGTCTTCACCAGTTTTCTTTATTTGACTTAAACCAATTATAGAAACTATAAGACCTGGTATAGCAAATATAGTAAATAAAAATGATACTAGTGAAAATACAAATCCTGTAATAGCTAATGCATTAGTTTTAGAAGATTCTTCTTTAACTACTTCTGCCTTAACTACAGTCTTTTCTTTTTTATCACATTTTGGGCATTTACCATCAACTAGTTCACTACCACAAATTCCGCAAAACTTTGCCATAATAGTCCTCCTTAAATATATTTTATCAAATATGTAAATAATCTTCAAATATTATTTATATCTTAACACTTTATCTACATAATCAAATCTATCTTGATTTATCATAGAAAAATCATAGAATCCATCTTTTTTGCATAATTCAAACTGTTCTCCACTATCATTTATAGTTACTAATCTATGCATTTGTAAATCCTTATCTACTACATTTTCTAATCTTTGTCTGCATAATATATAGAATAAATCTAGAAAACGAGTAGCATCCGTAAAATGATATTGAGCATTAGTTTTTCTTAATAGTTTTCCTATTTCTATTGCGGCTTCTTTAGGATCTGTAGTTTTAATCAATAAAGGATATCTTTCTCTATCAACAAAATGGAATCCTAATTCTTTATCCATTTCTCCAAAATCACTATCTTTTTCTATAAGAGTAATACCATCTTTCTTTAAATAACTCATACCAGTTGGTATTATATTTAATTTTACCCTAGGCATATCTCCATATGATGGATCTATTTTTAATTTGTTTTTATTATCACTAACCTCATTATAAGCATGAGTCTCTGTTCTTATAGTTCTAACATTATAATCTGTGAATTCATTTATTAAACCTTTTAATATTAAAGATATTTTAAAACATATAGTAGAAAAATCTTCTAGATTTCTTAAATCTATAGGTTCATTAATAATACCTTTTTCCATTTTTTCATCATTTAAATAACCTGCTACTACCCATCTTGTATCAAAATGAAATAAGTCACAGCATCTTAAATAAATATATCTTAATTTTTCTAGTTCACTTAAATGTTTACTAGCTAATTCTTTATCTATTAATTCTATTATATCCATAATACTACCCCTTATTCTAAGGAATCAAAATATACATAAGTTCCCCAATAATACCTATTTCGTTTTTTCCACATTAAACATCGCAGAAATATAATATCACAAATGTTTAAATATGTCATTTTTTTAAGCATAAAAAAACGAACTTATAAAAAGTTCGATTTTTTCTAATGGGGCGAAATAAGGGAGTCGAACCCTTGCATAATAGAGCCACAATCTACCGTGTTAACCACTTCACCAATTCCGCCATGAAATTACTTATTAAATATATCACATATTTTTTAAAATAACAAGTAATTTATGATATAATTTAAATAAGGTGGTTGAATGGAAAAGAATAAAATTAATAAATTTAATGAATATATATATTTATTCTTTGTTACATGTTTTATAGGTTGGCTATGGGAAGTAGTTTGGGAACTTCTTAAAAATGGTAATCTAATTAACAGTGGTACTATGAGAGGCCCTTGGCTTCCTATATATGGAACAGGATCTGTAATTATATATTTATTATTATATGAATATAAAGAAAAAAAATGGATGATATATATAGGATCCTTTGTAATATGTACTATATCAGAATATTTAACATCTATGTACTTAGAATATACATATGGTATGTCTTGGTGGAATTATACAGATAAACCATTTAATATTAATGGAAGAATATGTTTACCATATTCTATAGTATTTGGATTTACAGGATTAATAGTAATATATCTTATTGTTCCATTTATTAAAAAGATTATCAAAAAATATAATAAAAAAATATTACTAGCTATATGTATATTATTACTAGCAATATTTACATTTGATTTTGTATTTTCTACTATTAACCCTTATGTATCTAAAAAAATACAAATTATTAATATGGATAAATTTAAATAAAAAAACTATCAATATTGATAGTTTTTATTTTAATCTAATTATTGAATACATAATTACTATACCAATTATTATAGTAATAATACTTATAATAATGGCATTAGCATTACCTTTTTGTGAATCATCAGTATTTGGAACTACTTCTTTTTGATTATCATCAAATAAAGGATTAGCTTCCATTGTATTTGAGAAAGGAGTTACATCAGGAACTATTTCTTCATCTACTGATGGATTAATCTCTATATTAACAGGAGCCTCTTCTACTACAGGAGTTTCAGTAATTGTCATTTCTGGTTCTACTGGAGCTACTGGAGATTCTACAACTGGTGTAGGTTCAGGCATAACAGGAGTTACAGGAGTAACTTCTTTTGCTTTTTGCTCTTCTAAGTATTTACTATATTCAAGTTTCATTTCTTTATCAAATTCATCTATATCCATTAATATAGAATCAAAAGGAATACTTAAATCATCATTACTATATTTTTTTAACATAGCAACATACTTTTCTTGAGTAATCATTGGATTTTCTTTAGCACATTCATTAAGTCTGTTAATAATTTCTGTTCTTCTTTCAGATAGCAAACCTTCTTTATAAGAATCAAATGCTACTTTTTTCTCATCGTCTGTTTTAGATGAATCTCCTAAGATTTTCATTACTTCTTCGTCATTGTAATCAAATTTGTTTCCCATAATCATCGTCTCCTATCTTATATATACATTATAACCAATTTTGCTTTATTTTGTAAAGCATTTTACTAATATTTTTATTAAAAATTAAACATTAGCCACTCAGGTTTAACAATTAGAAGTATACCTATTAAAAGCATTAATAAACCTCCTATTAAATGAGAATATTTAGTATACTTAGTAGATATACCTGTTACTTTTAAAGTCTTCATAGATATAACAAATATGATAATATCATCTATTAAGAAGAATACTATATAAGTAAGCATATATGTTATATATTTAAAAGTAGATAAATCATTCATAGAAAGTATTTGAGTAAATATCATAGGTATACCTATAGAACACATTAATTCTATTAGATTTACTGAGGCTGCTAATACCATAATACCGAATAACGCTAATATAAATTTCTTATTAGATGTTATATTAATTATTCTTTGAATAATTTTCTTTCTTTTCTTATCATCTACTACTTCACAACCATCATCTTTAGATAAAGATTTAATAAAGTTATTAATATTTAATATAGCTGCTATTAGGGCTATAATAGCCACTAATAAGCGTAAATATGGTAACTTAGTAACAAAGCTTGTAAGATTAAACCAAGCAAGCATAAAGGCCAAATAAACTAGTCCAGAAGTAAGAATAAATGTTAATCCAAGTATCCACATCTTTTTTCTATTTTTCATGTTAAAAAGCATAGTTATTAAGAATATTAATATCCACATAGCACATGGATTAAAGCCATCTACTAAGCCAAGTAAAATAGATATTATAGGTAAAGAGGTTTTTTTAGGATCTATCTTTATTTTTTTACCAAAGAAATTAACAGAAAACTTAGTAGCTTCTTTTTCCTTTGGTTCTTTCTTTTCAGGGTCTACCTTAGGTTCCTCTTTTTCAACTTTTTCTCCAGTTTCAATTAGTACTTTTACTCTATCAGTATATTCTTTATTCTTATAAATATTAATATATGATCTTATTTGTTCATCAGTATAGCCCTCTTGATACCCTATTAAGACTTCTTCTCCTATTATAGTAACAGGAACTCCATTACAAGATTTATCAAATAAAGAGCAAACATCTCTCATTAGTTTAACGTTATCATCACTATACCAAACTTCATACTTATGTAATTTAACATCTTCATTAGACTTTAAATAAGAATCTAAAAACATTTCTTCTTTAGCACAATGAGGACATCCATCACCATAGAATAAATATATATCTAAAGCTTTTACTTTAGTAAAGATGGGTATTAATAAAAGAACTACTAGTAATAATAACTTAGTTATTTTCTTCATATCTGTTTATCTCCATTAGTAATTCATTGTAATTCTTTTCTCCAATGATTCTACATATTTCTTTATCATCTTTATATACTATTATTTCAGGAAGAGTTCTTCCTACATTATATTTAGATATATCATCAAAATCATAATCTAATCTAGTAACATCTATATGTTTTTCATCTATTATTTTATCCATAGCATTATTTGTAATAATACATGCAGGACACCATAAAGCACTTACCATAATATATTTCATGTATATCACCTTCTAAATTATATCATTTAAATAAAAAAAACGATAGATAATATCTATCATTTTTTTATTAATTATTTATTAAAACCACAATCTAATTCAACTTTAACTTTGTAATTAGTTTTACCATATGGTTTTTCTGGAACTATAGTTACAGAAGTGTTTTTAGCATCACATTTCTTTTTAGTTTTTTTATTAATCATAGAATCAACTAATTCTTTATCAACTTTAGATATTTTAGCTATATTTTCAAGATTGATTTTAATACCAGTTTTTTCAAACTTCTTGATGAATGCCTTAATATCTTCTTGTGATTTTTCTTGGCTTGGATAATAGAATTCTTCATAGAATTGTTTTCCTAAAGTTTCCATATTAGAAACTAGTTTCTTTTCATTATTTCCACCAAGTAATAGAACTAATGCTACTACTATACCAATAACTACAACTGCAGCTCCACAAATTATCCCTAATTTTTTCTTACTCATATTGCTTAGCCTCCTACTAACTAAATTATATCAATAATTCTTATAAATTACAACTATTCTTCGTCATAATCATCATAATCATTAGCCTTTTCAGCATGTTCAGGCTCATAATTACTATTTGCTTCTTCTTCAGCTTTCCTTTTCATTCTTTTTTTCTTACGATTAAGGTTTTCTTGATCAAGAAGCATTTGAAGTTTATCAACGTTTTTAGTTTTAATACCTTCATTTAATGCATCTACTAATTCATCTTTAGTAACAACATCATCATAGATATCATATTTAGCATCTACAATAGTTTCTTGATTATCAAGTAGTTTCTTTTCATCCATACCATTAAGCATTGGACCATTAGAATATACAACATCATCATCAGTTCCATTCTTTGAATTGAAATTAAACTCTGGTTTAAAATCAATATGAACTGGAGCTTCTTGTTTAACTACATCATCATCAGATGATTCTTTAGCTATTAATGCTGCTCTTCTTTCTTTTCTATTTTTTCTTCTTCTTAGAAGTAATAATAGAAGTAATAATAATATTAATAGTAAGAATAATAATATTAAGAATGGTATTAAACCAAGTCCAAATAAATTAAATCCTTTCTTTCTATTAACATCTATTTGATAATATTTAACAAAGTCTTTTTCATCAGTTACTTTTACTAATACAACGTTATTACCTACTTGTAAGTTTTTATTACCAGTAATTTTATAAGTAGCACCTTTAGGAGCCTTAACTAATACTGTAACTTTTCTTACTTTATGAGGAACAGTTACTTTATAATTAGTTTTACTAGGTTTAAATACTGGACTCATTTCATAGTCTTTAACTTTTAAATCTAATAAATCTGTATTAGCTTTATATTCTGATCTTTTAACTTTTAATTTAATAGTTCTAACTGAACCATCTTCTGCTGTAACTTTAATAGTTACTTCATTTTCATTTTCAGTAGAGAATTTATCATTACCTAATATTTCTACTTTAGTTTTACTATCATATGGTGTTACGCTTAAATCAAGTTTAGTAATATTATTTGGTACTGTTACATCATATTCATCTTTATCATTTGAGAAGTTTGGAGTAATAGTATGTGGATTATTAATTCTGAAATCTACATTCTTATCACTTGATTTAACTTTTTCAGATTCTCTTGTTACATTAACTTTATATACTGTTTTAGAACCATCTTCTGCTGTAACAGTAATCTTTATTGTGTTTTTACCAACATCCCATTTACTATCACCTTCAATGTCTACAGTAGCTTTAGGATCATTAGGTACAGCTTGTACATATAATCCTCTAATACCATTAGATACTGTCATTGAATAATTCAATGTTGAAGGACTAAATTTAGGACTATAACTATAACCAGATACGCCTAAACTCTTTAATGTAGAATCACTACTCTTAGCAGCTGGTTCTGGTTCTGGTTCAGTATGTTTTTGTCTATTAACTGTAATAGTATAATTAGTACTTGTACCATTTTCAGCAGTACATTTAACAGTAAATGTAGATGTATCTCCTGATAATGATTTTTGACCAATTGAATTTTGATCTAATGTTGCTTTTGAACTATTACATTGAGCAGTAATAGTTACATTTTCTGTTCCTTCTGGAACGCTTACTGTATATGCTTTAGTACTTGCATTAAATGAAGGACTTAAAGAATATCCAGTAACACCTAAACTCTTTAATTTAGAATCACTATCTAAAACTGGAGCAGGATCAGTTATTGTAATTGTTTTACTTTGTGCATTTATTGTTAATAAATTTGCACCTTTATCTGATGCTTCAGCATCACTAAATGAAAGTGTAGTAGAACCTGATTTAAGTGCTTTAAATACTACTTTAGCAATTCCACCAGATTTACTTGATTCACCAGAACTATCATATGCTGCAAATTTACCAAGTTTACCAGTAGCAATATTAGTAGTCTTTATAGACTTACCCCAGTTATCAGTATCTACAACTGAATAACTAACATATTCTAGATATGTTGGATCAAAGTTAATGAAACCACCTATACCAGATACTTTTCCATCAACAGATCCTGATATATTATCTACGCTTATTGTTAATGTAATATTACTACCTTTAACAACAGAACTGTTGCCAGAGAGTGACATAGTTGCACTCCCGGCAGCAAATACTGATGATATACCTGTAAATAATACTACAAATGCTATTATTAAACTATTAAATATCTTCTTCATTTTCATACCCTTTCTTATTCTCCTTCTACATATAGATTAACGATAGAAACAACGTCATTTATTCTTATTTCATTATCTGTTGCTATATCAGCTGCTATAAACCAAGGTCCTTCAAGAACTTCAGCTTCAACATATGCATTAACTGCTCTAACAACGTCGTTAATTCTAACTTCACCATCACCAGTTAACTCACCTTTAACAACAATTATGTCACTATCATTAACTCTATTATTCTTAATTAATTTAATAATCATACCAGTTCCTAGTTTTTGATTATCATCTATAGCATTTTCACCTGTACTATCAAATATAAATAATAAATCATTATCATTATCACATTCATCTTTTAATCCAAGAGGTAATGTCTTATAAACTACGTCTTTAATCATACCATCTTCAATTAATCTTATATGTGATGTAATTTTTTCGTCTTCTTCTTGTTCCTCTTCTTTTGTAACTGTAATAGTGTATACTTTTTCATCACCATTTTCTGCAGTTACTTTAACTGTCACAGTATTTTCTCCAGGTTGTAAATTGTCATTACCAGTTATTTCTACTGTAGCATTATCATCTTCTGCATCAGCATTAACTGTAACACTATCAACATCTGATGGAACAGTTATTGAATAAGAAGTTTCATCTTTATCAAAGTCAGGATCTAAATCATAACCTTCTACTTCTAAAGAAGATAAGTCATTATTAGAACTTCCTTCTCTATTAACTGTAATTATATATTGTCCAGTTGATTGTCCATCTTCTGCAGTTACTGTAACAGTAATAGTATTATCACCTACTTGTAAATCAGAAGCACCTTCAACTTCAACTGTAGCATTTATATTTTCTGGAATACCAATTACATCTAATGATGTAACATCATTTCCAACAGTTCCATAATCATATAGTACTTCATCTGGATCAAATCCATCTATTGTAGTACCATTAACTCTTAAGTCAGATAACTTAGTATCATCACTTAATTCTCTTGTTACATTAACATAATATGTCTTAGTAGTTGTACCATCATCTGCAGTTACTGTTACTGGGAATCTATTAGCTCCAGGATTAACATCTTTAGAACCAGTTCCTTCAATAGTAGCTCTTGGATGATCAGCTGCATGAGCAGTTATTACAACACTATCAACATTAGCAGGTACTGTAACATTATATTCAGTTTCATCTTTATCGAAGTCTGGACTTAATGTATAACCAACTACATCTAATTCATCAAGGTCAGCATTAGTAGCTTTTCCTCTTTCAACATGAACTATATAAGTAGTAATAGTACCATCTTCTGCTGTAACAATTATTGTAGCATCTTCTCCGTTTTGTGGATTAAATGGATCTTCAATACCAGATACTGTAGCTCCATCTGGAAGAGTAACATTAATAGTTACTTCGTCTTCATCTGGATCAGATGTATAAGTATATTCAGTTACATCTGGATTAAATGTAGGACTTAAAGTTCCTTCTGTATCAGCTACAACTTCTAATCCAGTTAAACTTGAATCATTATTTCTTCTTCTAACTTTAATTGTATAAGTCTTCTTTGTTGTACCATCTTGAGCTGTTACTGTTACATCAAATGTGTTATCACCAACATTTAATCCCTTAGTTCCAACACCTGTAACTGTAGCATCACTATCAGCAGGAGTAGCAGCTATTTCAATAGTTTCTTTATCACTATTAACTTTACCTAAGTCATATACTGTTCCATCTGGATCAGTAGATTTAAAGTTAGGTACTGTAACTCCATCTGCACTTAAGTCAGCAAAGTTAGCATTATGTTTTAATTCTCTTGTTACATTAATTGTATAAACTTTTGGTTCACCATTTGGATCTTCTGGATTAACTGTTATAGTAAATTGATTATTACCATAACTTAATGTCTTTTCTCCATCTCCTGATTTTTCAGCTCTATCATCAGCTAAAGTAGCTTCTATATCAATAGTTTCTTTATCTGATGGAACAGTAATTGTATATTCTGTAGTATCAGGATTAAATCCATCAATAGTATCTCCATCAACTTTAATATCACTTAATTTATTATTAGTTGATTTAGCTCTTTCTAAATTAACTATATAATGTTTTTCTGTATTATCTTCAGCTTTAACAATTATTGTTACTTCTGAAGTAGTAGCAGGATTATATGTTCCTGGACCACTAACAATTGTAGAACCACTTCCTTCTGGAACAGTAGCACCAATTATTACTTCTGTTTCATCTGGGTCAGTAGTATATGTATATGTAGTTTCAGCAGGATCAAATGCTTTATCCCAAGTACCAGCAGGATCACTAGTTATTGTTAATGATTCTAGGTTCTTAGCATCATTTAATCTCTTAACTTTTACATAATATGTTTTCTTAGTAGTTCCATCTTGCGCTGTTACAACTATTGGGAATGTATTATCACCAGTAGCTAATGTCTTAGTTCCGTCTCCAGTTACTGTAGCATCACTATCAGCTGGAGTAGCAACTAAATTAATTGAAGATTTATTACTTGCAACTTCACCTAAGTTATATTCAGTTCCATCAGGATCTCCAGAATGGAAGTTTGGAACTTGAACTGTATCAGCAGTTAAATTACTTAAATCAGCATTTGTTTTATATGCTCTTGTAACTACTACTGTATAAGTAACAGGTTCTGCATTTGGATCTTCAGGTTGAACAGTTATTTCAATTGTGTTTGGACCATAATTTAATGGTTGAGCACCAGTTCCTCCAGTAATATTAGATCTATCATCTTCAGTTTCAGCACCGATTATAACAGATTCAGTCTCACTTGAAACAGTTATTTCATATTCTTTATTTTCTGGAGTAAATCCAGTAATTGGGTCAGTATCAACTGTAATTTCACTTAAATTACCATTTGTACTCTTAGCAACATCAAATGTAATTGTATAAGTTTTCTTTGCTTGAGTTGTATCTTCTGGAGTAACTTCAATTGTTACTGAAGAAGTTTGTCTTAGATTTACTTTACCTTCAGTTAATCCTGTATAAGCAATTGTTGCATTATCATGAGTAGCTTCTGCACTAATACTTACTTCATCTTCATCAGCATCTACTGAGTAAGTATATGAAGTTGTATTCTTATTAAATGCAGGATCTAATGTTCCAGCAGGATCACTAGATATACTTAATGATTTAAGTGTAGCATCATTACTCTTTCTATAAACTTTAATTGTATATGTAGTTTTTGTAGTACCATCTTGTGCTGTTACTACTACATCAAATGAATTATCACCAACGCTTAATGTCTTAGTTCCATCACCAGTTACAGATTCATGGTCTTCACCTTTAACATAAGTAATATTAATACTTGATTTACTATATCCTACTTCATCTAAAGTATAAGTACTAGTTCCATCACCAGGAGTAAATCCATTTACTCTAGTTCCGTCTACTAATAAATCATTTAATGTAGATATAGTAGAAGGTTCTTCTCTAGTTACTGTTACAGTATAAGTTTTACTAGTACATGAGTTACCAGGTACTTCACTATAATCTGACTTACAGTTTTCTGCGTTAACTGTAACACTTATTGGATTAGATCCAACTGATAAATTCTTATTACCTGTAGCACCACTAGCAAGCGACGCTTTATTAGTATCTGCTACTGTAGCACTAACTGTAGTTGAATCTGTTGTATATGGAACTGTTGCAGTATAACTTGTAGTTCCTGCAGCAAAAGTACCAAAGTCAACATTTGTTAAACTTAATGTTGATAAATCAGCGTTATTACTTAATCTATAAACATTTACTGTGTAATCTTTTGGAACACCAGCTTCTGATGTTACAGTAATTGTGAAATTATTATTACCTACTGCTAAATTTGAATGAGCTCCAGTTTGACCGGTTAAAATTGCTTTTGGATCATCATTTGCAACAGCAGCTAAATTAATAGAAGTTATATTATTTGGAACATAAGCAGTATATGTAGTTTGTGAAGTATCTCCAGGAGTGACATTTGGAGTTACAGGATAAGTAGTACTATCATTAGTAACTGTTATGCTTTTTAATGAATTGTCTTCTGATAATGGAACTTCTACATATAATGATGCATCATGTGATTCATATGTAGTACCATTACCCATTACTATACCAGTACCAACTGTTGTATCATAGTTAAAATCTAAAGGAGTATTTGTAGCAGCATCATCTTTAACTTTGTAATAGAAGTAAAGTATATCTAGTTCATCTGTTACTGGATAACCACCATCACCTTCATTATGACGTGTAACATATGCTATTTTGTTAGCTATTCTAGGATTAAGTGTAACTGTTGTTCCATAATCTTCAGAATAGAAATCAATCC
>JAEEGL014989903.1_pt1 | contig 14614 bp, 15 predicted proteins | sample 9134231 | NCBI WGS metagenome assembly JAEEGL01 (sample SAMN16246548, study PRJNA631951) | gut metagenome | biome: gut microbiome; feature: rumen; material: fiber-attached | host: Bos | place: Iran: Karaj | collected 2018-10 | reverse complement strand
AAAGCCCTCATCATTAGTCAATATGCGCTTGATTGCCAAAAGTACAACAGTACTTATACAGATACGACATGGGAAAAATGCACATTAAGAACATGGCTGAACGGAACATTTTATAACGCAGCTTTTGGCGCAGATCATCAGAAAATAATAGCCAGTTCTACCGTCACCGCAGACAAGAATCCTTCATATAGCACTTCACCCGGCAACAACACAACTGACAAAGTATTCCTGCTTAGTATTACAGAGGTGAACAAATACTTCAGCTCTGATAGCGCAAGACAGTGCAGCGCTACAGCATATGCAAAAGCTCAAGGAGCATATACATACACCAGCAACGGCATTTGCTGGTGGTGGCTACGGTCGCCCGGCTACGATTATTACCGCGCTGCGAGTGTTCGCGATGGCGGCTCCGTCTATAACCACGGTTATGGTGTCGACTACGGTATTGGTGCGGTCCGTCCCGCTTTGTGGATCGATATTTCCGGCGGCAAATAAAGCCGACAGAACAAAACGAAAAAAACGAGCCGAGGGATCGGCTCGTTTTCATTATTAATTATAAAGGCTTCTTTTTTATCTGCGCATATCGGCGCGGATATTTTTCGGGTGTGGGGGAAACTTTTTTGTAGATCAAAATCTTTCCCTCGCCCGACCCCTCGATCTCATACTGTTCCTCCCGTTCGAGCGAGAGCCCGAGGGTCGCGGCGGCGCGTCTTGCTTCTTCTGCCTCTTCGTCCGCGGCGGCGCCCTTCATCGCGACGAAGTATCCGCCGACCGCAACGAACGGGGCGCAAAGCTCGAGAAGGACGTTCAGTCTTGCGACGGCGCGCGCTGTTGCAAAGTCGAACGTTTCGCGGTACGAGGCGGCGGCCTCCTCCGCTCTCTCGGGGACAGTTGCGATATTGACGCCGCAGAGAGATGCGGTCTCCCCGATGAAAGCGCACTTTTTCGCGGTGGCGTCGAGCGCGGTCACGGAGATATTGGGCAGAGCTATCGCGATCGGCAGAGCGGGGAAACCTCCTCCGCTTCCGACGTCGACGAGCGTTTTGTCCTCCCCGCGTGCAAGATCGGATATGACTTTTGCGGCATGGAGCGAGTCCGCGGCGTGGCGCCGCACCGCCTCGGATCTGTCGGTTATCGCGGTCAGGTTGAAGAGTTTTCCTTTTTCGGACAGCTCGGTAAGGTGGATATACAGCCCTTTTGCGATCTCTTCCGTCTTGAGCGCGTCCGGAAGTGCTGTCGTGCATGACAGAAGATCGGTGTAAAAATCAGAAAACATAACTATTTCTCACAAATCAAAAAGCGGGGCAAGAGTGCCCCGCTCGTTTTTATTCCTCTGCCGCTGTTTCGGCGGGAGCGTTTCCGCGGCGTCTGTAATTTGAGCGGCGGCCGCGGCGTTCGACCTTGTCGGCGCCCTCGTAAGTTACGACGATCTTGCGGTTCTCGTCGGAGCCGACGGAGTGGGTCGAGATGTTCTCAACGCCCTGGAGCTCCGAGTGGATGATCCTTCTTTCGTAGGGGTTCATCGGCTCAAGAAGAACGTTCTTTCTGTATTTCTGCGCTTTTGCCGCAGTTCTGCGGGCGAGCGCGCGCAGAGTTTCTTCTCTCTTTTCTCTGTAATTCTCGATATCGACTACTATCTTGACGAATTCCTTCTGCGTGTTTCCTCCGCGGCGAAGAGCCGAGAGGTTGACGAGATACTGGATCGCGTCGAGAGTCTCGCCGTGGTGACCGATCAGAATGCCGGCGCCCTCGCCGGAGATCACGAGTCTCGGATAAGTCGTTCCGCCCTCGCCTGCGGTCTCGATGCCGTCTATCGCGGCGACCGCGTCGATCTCCATGTTTTTAAGAAGGTTGTTTGCGAACTCTACAGCGTACTGCTTTTCCTCTTCCGTTACCACGATAACGCGGGGCTCTTTTACGGGAGCTTCCTTCGGAGCCTTCGGAGCTTCGGGAGCGGGAGCAACGCTCTCTTCCTTCTTTTCGGGGCGCTTTTCGGGGCGCTTTTCCGGTTTTCTTTCGGGTTTCTTTTCCGCTTTTTTCTCCTGGCGGCGCTCGGGTCTGTCGGGCTTCTTTTCGGGACGCTTAGCGTCTCCGGAGCCACCCTTGTTCGTCGACACCTTCATGTCCTTGATGGACGAAACGATGTCGTCAAGAGAAATATCTTCCTCGTCGTTGATGGTCACCCTGATCTTTGCGGGGGATGAGCCTATACCGAGGAAACCTTTTTTCGGCATTTCCGCGATGTCGTACGAAGCGTTCTTGCTCCCGTACTGTGCGACGGCGTTCGCCATCGCCTCTTCGACGGTTTTACCGGTAACAATTATTTCTTCGCTCATAGTAAAGTTATTTCCTCATTTTTTCTTCTTTTTTTTCTCAAATTTCGCGCTCTTGTCGTCCTTGATAGGCGCTTCGATGGAGCCTATGCCCTTGACGGTCTTGCCCTCGGACTCGATGACGATATCCTTCGGCTCCTCGGGAGCGGAGTCGTCGTCGTATCTCGTTACGTGTCCGTTATCGACGTATTCCTCGTCGTCTTCATCATCGATATGGTGAAGCGAGCGTACCTTCGGGCGGTTCGGGTCCCGTTCGACGTTTTTCTTCTTGACCTGCGTCTTATACATCTCCCGTTCGGCGGCTTTATAATCCTCCTCCGTAAACACGGGAAGCGGCATCACCTTCGACAGGATGATCTGCTGGAGCAGAGATATGAGGTTTCTGAATATCCAGTAGATACCGATAGCGGCTGCGACGATGTAAGCGAAGTAGCCGGACATAAGCGGCATCACGTACAGCATGGCTTTCATGCTGCAGCCGTTCTGCGCGTTCTGCTGAGCGGGATCCTGATAGGTGAACTTCTTTGTCAGCCACTGGCTGAAGATCAGAGCGATGACGGTGATGACCGGGATAAGGAGCATCCACGTCCAGAAACCGTCTCTCGCAACGACCGCAGAAGGAGCTTCGGAGAGGTCGATCGCGCCTCCGAACATTTTGAAGTTCGGAATGTTGGAAAAAGAGAAGTCGGACGCGCCGGCGGCGTGCGCCATGCTGGTCGCAGTTCCCGATCCGAGCGAGCGGAGATTGGAAACGAGTCTGATCTGCGCGTACGCGTCGCTCGGGTTGATCCTCTCGATGCCCGCAACGCCCTTGTCGTAGAGGTTGTTGCAAAGAGAGATCATTTTTGAGATGGAATCTGTGTGAACGCTTGCGAGATAACGCATCGGCATCCTGATAACGCTGAAGAGCGCGAACAGGATCGGCATCTGGATGACCAGCGGCAGACAACCGCTCATCGGGTTGAAGTTCTCCTTGTTGTAGAGAGCCATCGTCTCTTCCTGGATCTTCTGCTGGGTCGCCTTGTCCGTTCTGCCTTTGTACTTGTTGCGGATCGCCGCAACTCTCGGCGCGAACTTCGCCTGTCTTATCGAGTTCTTCTGCTGTTTGATCGCGAACGGGAGCAGAAGGATCTGCATGATGATCGCGAAGAGAAGGAGCGCGAACAGATAGTTGTCCGCTCCGAGCCAGTTGAAGAACTTATGGCAGATGCTGAGAATAAATGCGATAGGAACACGTAAAATATCAACTATTCCTTCAATAAACATAGTTCTTGTCCTTTTGAATTAATTCTCTTTCGGCAAACTGTTGCCGTTCTTTCCGGACGGGTCGCACGTCCCGTCCTGTCCTTTTGCCGCTCTGTGCTTTTTCCGGAGCGGCACCGGATCGTATCCGCCCTTTGAAAAGGGATTGCATCGAAGGACCCGCCATACGGCGAGTGCGAGTCCGACTATCGGACCCCATTCTTCAAGCGCGCCGACGGCGTATGACGAGCACGTCGGTGTGAATCGGCACGATGCACCCGTGTGAGGGGAGATGAATTTCTGATAGAGCTTTATCAGAAAAACGAACGGGCGGCTTAGTATTTTATTCATTTTCCTGCCCCTCGTGACGTTCTGCGGCAGCCTGCGGCGCCGCAGCGGTTGAAGTTTCGAGCATATCGAGTTTTTCAAGGGCAAACTGCAAGTCACGCTTTACGTCCTGCATTTTACAAACAGCGGATCTTTCTCTGGCGGCGACGACGATTATAAAGCCGCGCTTCACCCCGAGCTCTCTGTCGGTCAGCCTATACGCTTCTCGTATGACCCTTTTGGCCCGGTTCCTCTCCACTGCGCCTCCGATCTTTTTTGAGGCCGTGATCCCTATTCGATTGATGCTCGTTTTCATCGGATTGGCGTTCTTCAGTATCTTCTCGTGACGGTCCTTCAGAACGTACACCGCGACACTCTTCGTCACGGCGCGCTGTCCTCTTGCGTACGCCTTTGAGAAGAGATGGTTTTCCGTAAGTGAAATGAATTTCATTCGATCCTCCACTCTGCAAGCGCAAAGTCTCCTTTTAGCATAAAACCTCCGACGCATTCATGGATCGGAGGTCAGCAGCTGAAGGTTGGCATAGGTGCGCTTGTTATTCGTGTCAGGATAGCGCTCAGTGGGTAAGTCTGGCTCTGCCTTTTGCGCGGCGTCTCTTGAGTACTTTTCTGCCGTCTGCCGTTGCCATTCTCTTTCTGAATCCGTGGACCTTACTTCTCTGACGCTTTTTGGGCTGATAAGTTCTGAGCATTATCGCACCTCCTTATTTTAAGTAAAAATTGTCAAATTTAGTTGCGGAGACAAATCTCCATTTACGCATAGGCAAAGTATATTATAACTATAAAAGAACTCATTTGTCAACACTTTTGAGGAAATTTTTTATTTTTATAATAAAAACGCCCCCGCGCGGTGCGCGCGATATACAACACGGCACTCTACGGCTCACACTAAGACAACGTTCTCGGAGAGATCACAGGGATAGTTGACACTACGGGCGCTTATGTGGTAAAATATACTTACGACGCGTGGGGGAATCCTCTCTCTATCACCGACGGTTCGGGTAACAGCGTTGCGAACAACCCATCTCACATCGCAAACATAAACCCGTTTAGGTACAAGGGATATTACTACGACTCCGAGATCGGATGGTATTATCTGAACTCGAGATACTATTATCCTTATGTTGGCAGGTTTATTAATGCGGATCTTCCCGATTGTCTGGGTGCTAATAGTGACTGCACAGGCTTAAAGCGTTTTCGTATTATGCTAAAGCAACAACAAAGTATTATAAGGGTTATGCAAAAAGTATCGTTAAAGATGTTATTATTTCGACGGGTTCAGTAATATGCTCTTCTAATTTTATGAAATATCAATATAGGAAACTGGCACGGAATGTAATAAAATGAGAATCCCCATGAATTTATATCGGTTTTTAATTGCTTCAATTTTATGTGCGACATTATATTTCTTTCTACTTAGGCATTATATAAGCGCTGTTTATGTATATAATCAATTGAAAAACAGCAAGATAAAAAAAAGAAATAAGAATCAATCATTTATAGATTGGGCAACATACAAAAGATTCAGGGCCTTAATTCCAAAGTGGATAATGATATTGTATTATATTAGTATACTAATTAATATTGCAGTTATTGTTTCTGCGCTTTTTCTAAATGCGCTAGGAATAATTGAAGTATACGGTACAGTTCTATTAGAATTCTTGTGTGGGCTTGATTTATCCGTTTGGTTCTTTTTGATCATTAAATATCGCATGTTTTGATGAGTATGTATTTGGTGTATTAATTAATTATAATATAGCCTAAACGAACTGCTTGAATATCAACAATCCATGAAAGAAAAGTATTATTACTGATCAATTTGGCATATAGTACAATCGATAACCCCGAATAACTAAAAACCGGCACGGCGATCCGATGGGAAAGCCGTGCCGTGTTGTTTTAAAAGGATTCTTCGATTACGTAAAACACAAAGAAAGCGCGTGCGGCAAACAGAGGTGAGGGGATCCTTCCGCACGTCGGCAGACGCCGACTTGGTCAGGATGACAAAAGGGGGAACGGACCGACGTCCTCGACGGTCCGTTTGGCTAAGACAACTTTCTCGAAGAGATCGCCGGTATTGTTGACACTACGGGCGATTATGTGGTAAAATATACTTACGACGCGTGGGGCAATCCTCTGACGATAACGGATGGCTCGGGAGTAAACGTCGCGAACAACTCGTCTCATATCGCAAACGTAAACCCGTTCAGGTACAAGGGATATTACTACGACTCCGAGATCGGATGGTATTATCTGAACTCGAGATACTATGATCCCTATATTGGCAGGTTTATTAATGCGGATGGCGCCGTTTCTACCGACACCGGTTTCCTCGGTTACAATATGTTCGCATATTGTAATAATAATCCCATTATCTATGCAGATTATACCGGTGAGGATGCGATTTTGGTAGTTAAGTATAATTAATTTTTTTGGAAGTTTTGTCATGATAGAATACAGAGTAATAAAATTAAAGGTCGATAAAGATTTAACGCTCAAAAATGTTTATGAAGCGGTACATGAAAATGTGAAAAACAATAGGAATTTTTTCCAAATTATCAATCTTTTCACAATTCAAAAGTTTTTTAATAAAATAATAAGCAAAAATCTGCTTCGAGCTTTTGATGACTCTGGTATAAATGACTATTTCAAAAGAATTGTAAATGAGAATATGATAAGATACAAAGAATATCAACCGGATTTGAACGATTGGTTTGTATATTCCAATTTGAATGAAGTGTGGAAAGAATACAACGAAAGCAATGATGGCAGTATCGAAGAAGAACAGTTCATAAAAATCCTGAATTTCTTTGATAGCCTTTCGAGCGGTAATTACCATAGCCTTATGATAGGAATCGACGAAATAGAGTGGGACGGAGCTCCGGTAAACAAAGGAACATACGGTTATGAAAAAGCGATGAATCGTCGCTTCGGATATAATTATTTATCAAACAGTGTGATCTTTTCTAAAGATGCAATGTCAAAGAATCCCAATGTTGTTTATGTTTCTTGTGAATCCATATACAGAGAATCGAACGCACTGAACAGAATAATAAACAGCTTGGGGAAAGTTGATAGTGAAGAAATTTTCTTTGCTCCGGAAAATGAAAACGAACGCAGTGAATGGGTTCGAATTCGTCAAATTAAAGAAAACAAATTAAAAGAGTTTACAGAAGATACCGACCATTTGACAGCAAATCTACCGCACGCCATTTCGTATAATCCCAGAATTATTACAGAAAAGCATGACACAATCGACACGAAAAAATCCGTCAAAGAAGTTTTGTGTAAGGACGGTTGGAAAATTGTAAAGAGAAAAGGCGGAGGCGGAATTACAGTTTCAAAGACTATCGGCGATGAAGAATATGAAGTATGGATATTATCGCTTCACAGAGGGGTACACATTCAATTCCATCTGACATGCAGCCACCCATTGTACCGTTTGTCCGTACGTCCCGGATATGACGCTTATGTTTCAAATGAAAACGAGTCGGATAAGTGCATGGAAAACATTGCCGTTTTCCGCGATGCTTTCGTAAATAAACTGACGTCTAAAGATTAAAAATTGCCCCGCAAATTCCAAACAATTAAAAACCGGCACGGCGATCCGAGAGGAAAGCCGTGCCGTGTTGTTGTATATCGCGCGCACCGCGCGGGATAGGTATCTATTCATCAAGAGACGTGATATCCGAGAAAGACTCGCGGCGTACTGCGACGCGGCCGGTGCCGCCCGAGAGCATAACTACCGGGGGTCTGGGGATGCGGTTGTAGTTCGACGCCATCGAGTAGTTGTACGCTCCGGTCGCAAGGCACGCGACGAGGTCGCCCCGCTTTATCGAGGAGGGCATGGGAACTCTCTCCTGGATTATATCCCCGCTCTCGCAGCATCTTCCGACGACGCTGCAGAGCATGTCCGCGTCATCGTTCATTTTGTTCGCCGCGAAGAGGGTGTAGGGGGATCTATACATAGCGTATCTGACGTTGTCCGTCATTCCTCCGTCCACCGAGACGTAGTTCACGAAATCCGGTATCTTTTTGACCGTGCCGACGGTGTAGAGCGTCATTCCCGCGTCGGCTGCGATGCTCCTGCCGGGCTCAAGGATAACGGTCGGCAAAGGGAGCGCGAGGTCGGAGCAAACGCGCTTTATAAAGTCCGCGATCTTTATGATATTGCCTCTTATATCGACTTCGGGGTCGGACGGAAGGTACCTGACCGCAAAGCCGCCCCCGAGGTCGAGGACTTCCGCGGTGAAGCCGAGGGCGTCTCTCATTTCAGCGATGAAAGTCAGCATGACGTCCGCGGCGCGAAGATATACGTCGGCGTCAAAGACCTGCGAGCCGATGTGGCAGTGGTATCCGGAAAGTCTCACGTGCGGCAGGGAAAGGGCGGTCTGTGTGATCTCCCGCGCCTGACCGGTGGCGATCGCCGAGCCGAACTTCGAGTCGACTTTTCCGGTCGATACGGCGGCAAATGTGTGCGGATCGATGCCGGGCGTGATGCGGAGCAGGACCTTTTGAGCAAAGTTTCTGCCTGAGGCCTCGCGTTCTATGGCGAAGAGTTCTTCCTCGTTGTCGACGACGAAGTAACCGACGCCGCAGTCCATGGCGAACGCGACGTCGTCGTCGGTTTTGTTGTTGGAGTGGAACAGCGCGCGCTCAAGAGGGAACCCCGCTTCGTGCGCGGTGTAGATCTCGCCGCCGGAGACGACGTCGACGAACATTTCCTCGTCCGCCATGATCCGGTAGATCTCTTTGAAGGACGCCGCTTTCGAGGCGTAAGCCGCCGCCCCGTGCGCGCCGAGAGCTTCCGACAGCGCCTCTTTATAAGTGCGGCAGCGCTCCCTGATCCTGTCCTCGTCCATGAGGTAGAGGGGCGTTCCGTATTTTGCCGCAAGAGACGTCGTGTCCTGCCCGGCAAAGCACAGATGCCCGTCGGGGTTCACGGATACGTTCTCACAAAGAAGGTCTCTTATTTCAAGTGTTTCCGTCATTTTCAAGTCCTCATTTACAGCATCGCCGCTCTCTGCTCCTTGGGAGAGAGGGGAGAGAGGTCGCGCGGCGCTACGTCGAACAGCGTGATGCAGCCGACGTCTCCTCTGTTTTTCATCCTGTATACCGCTCTTGCCGCCGCGACGAGAACGCCGGAGGTGAACTCCGGGTTGGAGTCGAGGGTCAGCTTGTATTCTATCGTGTGGCGGTGCGCTCCGTTCGCCCCGGTCTTGCCGCTTCTGATGACGAAGCCGCCGTGCGGGAGCTCGGAGTGGTCGCGTTTCATCTCTTCCGCGGAGATGAATTTCACCGTCGTGTCGTAGTCCGCAAAATAGTCGGGCATGGTCTTTATTTCGTTTTCGATCCTTGCAAGATCGGCGCCCTCCTCTGCGACGACGAAGCACTCTCTCGTGTGTTTTTCCCTCGTCGTGAGGACGGGGTTTTCGCCGCCCCTCACCGCTTCGAGCGCTTCCTCTCTCGGTACCGTGTACTGCCTTGCGTCGACGACTCCCTCGATGCGGCGCACCGCGTCCGAGTGACCCTGGCTGACGCCGCGTCCCCAGAACGTGTAGTTCTCGCCGTCGGGGAGGATCGAGGTCGAATAGAGCCTGTTCAGCGAGAACATTCCCGGATCCCAGCCTGCGGAGATGAGGGCGAGAGTGCCCGCTTCTTTTGCCGCTTTGTCGACCGCCGCGAAGTGCTCGGGTATTTTCGGGTGAGTGTCGAAGCTGTCGACTGCGGAGAAGTTTTGTGCGATGGCGGGCGTCATCTTCGGAAGATCCGTCGCGCTTCCGCCGCATATTATCATAACGTCAATGACGTCTTTGAATTTCAGAACGTCGTTTGCACTGTAGACCGGCGTGCCGAGCGCGGTTTCAACGCTCGCGGGGTCGCGTCTTGTAAATACGCCGACCGGCTCGACGTCGGGATTCTGGGACGCGGCGTACTCGACTCCGCGCCCGAGGTTTCCGTAACCGTAGATTCCTATTTTCATCTTCATTTCCCCCTTGAAACAATTATATGCGGATCATATCTTTCATTGTGTAGAGTCCGGGCTCCTTGTCTGCGACGAACTTCGCCGCGGCGACGGCGCCTGACGCAAACAGAGCTCTGGTGTGAGCCTCGTGCTTCAGCGTCACGGTCTCGTTCCCCGTGCTGACGATCACCTCGTGGATCCCTACGACGTTGCCGATACGGACGCTCGAGATACCGATCTCGTCCGTCTCCCGCTTCGCGTGACCGCTCCTGCCGCAGACGGCGTAAGAATCCGGTCTTGCCTCTTTTATCGCGTCCGCTATCGCTATCGCAGTACCGCTCGGCGCGTCGAGCTTTCTGTCGTGATGGATCTCGACTATCTCGATCTCGGCGCCTTCCATGACGGCGGCCGTCTTCTTTGCGAGCGCGCACAGAAGTGCCACGCCTATGGAGAAGTTTGCGGCGAAGAAAACGGGGATCTTTTCCGCGGCTTTTGCGATCATATCCTTTTCTTCGTCCGTCTGTCCCGTCGTGGCGATCACGAGCGGGACGTTGTTTTTGACGGCGTATTCCGTCAGCGCGCCTGTCGCCGAGTGGTGCGAGAAATCTATTATGCAGTCTGCGCGGCGTTCGGCGTCGTCAAAAGACTTATATACCGGCACCGGCATTCCGAAGGAGGGCGCCGGGTCGACCCCCGCCGCGACGGTGACACCCGAGGCGGGATCCTTCGTCTGTGCGAGGACTTCGAGTCCCATGTGTCCGCAGATACCGCTTATAATTACGTTCATACCTGACTCCTTATACGTTGATGCCTGCCGCTCTCATCTCGCGAAGAAGCATCTCGCCGTGAGAGGCTTCGATCGGCGTCAGGGGCAGACGCAGAGAATTCGCGCCGTATCCCATCGCCGCCATCGCCGCTTTTGCGGGTATCGGATTGACCTCGCAGAAGAGGGCGTTTATCAGAGGAAGATAATCGAGCTGCATCCTTGCGGCTTCGCGGTAGCTGCCCTCGAGGCAGAGGTGACACATCCTCGAAGTTTCGGCGGGAAGAAGGTTCGAGAGGACGGAGATGACGCCCTTCGCTCCGAGAGACATGATCGGCACGATCTGGTCGTCGTTTCCGGAGTAAAGGTCGAATCCGTCGCCGCACACCGCCGCTATCTCGGCTATCTGGGAAATGTTGCCCGACGCCTCTTTCACGCCGACGATGTTCGGATGCTCTGCAAGCGCCGCGACAGACGCGGGGGTCAGGTTGCAGCCCGTTCTCGACGGTACGTTGTAGAGGATGCAGGGCTTGTCGGATTCGTCCGCGATCTTTGCGAACGACGCGATAAGTCCGCCCTGCGTCGCTTTGTTGTAATAGGGAGTTACGAGCAGCATCGCGTCCGCTCCCATTTCACACGCCGCCTTCGTCAGATCTATCGCGTAAGCGGTGTCGTTCGAGCCCGTGCCCGCGATAACGGGAACGCGGTGCGCGACTCGGTCGACGCAGTACTTCATGACGTCGCGGTGCTCCTCGTCCGAGAGGGTAGAGCCCTCGCCCGTCGTACCTGCGACGACGATAGCGTCGATGCCTGCGGCGATCTGGAAGTCTATCAGACGTCCGAAGCTCTCGTAGTCTACGGTTCCGTCCTCAAAGAACGGGGTGATTATCGCCGTTGCGGCTCCTTCAAAAATCGGTGTGCTCATTTCAGTTCTCCTTAATTCTGACCAGTAATAAAAAAATGACGGAAACCGATAAAGTCACCATCATACGAAGAAAGGGAAAAATATCCCCGTTTTTTCTTTTCTGATAGCTCTCCGCATCTCTGCGACAGTAGTGAGGATCTTATTCCCCGCTCCCAGCACGAAGCTTGCCAAACTCCGCCTTCGGCATATATCCCTTTCGCGGTGCGGTCTTCGGCAGACCGCCTGGGCACCGTTACTCTTGATGCTATGCGCCTCTATCGATCACCCTTATTCTATCACTCATATCCCGCGCTGTCAAGCGGTTTTGAAAAAACCGTGATTATAAACGACAAATACCCGCCCCCGGAGGCGGGAGCGGGTAAAATTTTACAAGGGGGAGTCTGTCAGAAGTACTTCCGGTCGAGAGTTCTGAAGCTGACCGCTTCCGCGACGTGGCGCATGTCGATGTTCTCGGAGCCCGAAAGGTCGGCGATCGTTCTCGCCACGCGGAGGACTCTGTCGTAACCGCGCCCGGACATACCCATCGAATCGAAGGCGGACTTCAGCACGGTGAGAGCCTTGTCGTCGATCGCGCAGTATTTCTTGATCTCCTTGGAAGTCATCGCCGCGTTGCAGGTGATGTTGTCGTCCCTGAAACGCTCCTTTGCGATCTTTCTTGCCGCCAGGACCTTCTCGCGGATCACCGACGAGGGCTCCGCCGTCTGTTTTACGGAGAGCTCGTCGAAAGAGAGCGCGGGGACCTCGATCTGTATATCGATCCTGTCGAGCAGGGGACCGCTTATCTTTTTCAGATAGTTTCGGATCTCGCCCGGCTTGCAGGTGCACTGCTTCGTTTTTGAGCCGAAATAGCCGCATTTGCACGGGTTCATGGCGGCTACGAGCATGAAAGTGCTCGGGAAAGTCAGCCGTCCGCCGGCTCTTGTGACAGTCACCCTGCCGTCCTCCATCGGCTGACGGAGGCTCTCCGTCACATCCTTGTGGAATTCGGGCAGCTCGTCGAGGAAGAGCACGCCGTTGTGGGCGAGAGACACCTCTCCCGCGGAAAGATTCTTGCTTCCTCCGCCGACCATGGCGGCGGCGCTCAGAGTGTGGTGCGGAGAGCGGAAGGGACGCGTCGTGATAAGGGACGTTCCGTCGGAGAGAAGTCCCGTCGCGGAGTGGATGCGCGTGGTCTCGAGCGCTTCGGGGAAGGTCATCGGGGGAAGGATCGACGGAAGCCTCTTTGCGAGCATCGATTTTCCCGATCCGGGAGGGCCGATCATAAGGACGTTGTGTCCTCCCGCGGCGGCGATCTCCAGCGCGCGCTTTGCCTTGATCTGCCCTTTTACGTCCGCAAAATCGAGAGCGAAGGATACCGTGTCTGCCTCGTCAAAGACTCTGTGCTCCGCGGGCGTCATGACCTTTCTTCCGGTCAGGTGTGCGATCGCGTCGGCAAGCGACGGGCACGGATACACCGTGACGCCGTCGACGACGGACGCCTCTCCCGCGTTCTGAACGGGAACGAAAACCTCTTTGATGCCGTGATCTCTTGCGGCGATAGCCATGTTCAGCACGCCCCTCACCGGGCGGATCGAGCCGGAAAACGACAGCTCGCCGATAAACATCTTGTCGGAGAGAGCGCATTCCTTCGGTATCACCTTTTTGCCCTGGAGTATCGCGACGGCTATCGCGAGGTCGAGAGCCGAGCCCTCTTTTTTCATGTCCGCGGGCGCAAGATTGATCTTTATGTTCAGATCGGACCCGGTTATCCCCGTGTTATATATCGCGGTCTCGACTCTCTGCTGAGATTCTTTCACCGCGGTATCGGGAAGTCCCACCATCTCAAATCCGGGAAGTGATTTCGTGCTGTTGCACTCGACGGTCACGATAAAGCCGTCGATCCCGAGCAGTCCCGCTCCGTAAGCCGTTGTCAGCATAGTCGTCTCCTCTAATTCTGTTTTCTGACGAATTTGTACTCGTCGTAATATCTGTAATACGGGCAGCTTCCGGCGTCGCCCTTTATGAATCTGACGAGTTCGTCCTCGTCGAGGTCCTCGTTGCACTCGTAAGCGTCCGTCTCCTCGTTGTAGTCGTAGTGGACGCAGTCCTCGCAGTTTGAAGTTTTCTTTTTCATGATTTCTCCTCCTCCGGCGCCTCTTTACTGTCGACGCAGAGCCGGTACCCGACGATAAATCTTTTTGCAAAGAGCGCGGGATCCGCGTGGTTCACGGCGCTGTTGCCGTATCTGTTGTACGAGCAGTATTCGTTCCCGTCGTACGTCAGCGCCACCGTGTGCAGACCGTACTTGAGCGGCTTTTTGTTCCAGTAGGAAATGATATAGAGCCCGGGCTCCTTAAGATGTTTTTTTCTGAAAAACCTTTTGTATCCGATCCCGTAGGACTTCAGCACCCGTCCGATCTTGTAGACGTTCGAGCCGAAAAACCCGAGAAATATCATGGCGCGAAGGGACTGGAAGCGCGCTATCGTCTCGGACAGGGTCGACGGGATGCCGAGCAGGACCTTCGCGTTGTGCACGGCGATCGCCTCGCACGCGTTGTGCTGTGCGGGATAGTTCCCGTAAACGAAAACTTTTCCGCGCGCGCCGTTCTGGTCTGAAACGATCCGGTTCTCGCTCGTCGTGCGCGGGTCGCGGTCGCACTCTGAATTGACGGCGAAGTTCTGCTGTGCTATCAGACGCTTCTTCTTTCTTTTTATTTTTTCAAACATATTTTCCATAATTTCAGTTTATCACATCTATAAAATAAATTCAAGAAGTGTAAAAAAATAATAAAAAACTTACCGCCCGCCGTTTTTTATTATCTTATAAAGCGCTTGACAAACGGAATCTGCGGTGTTATACTTATGCCAAGCAGAAAAAGTCTTTTGCAAAACGGACGTACAGAGAAGGGCGCCGCGGCTGAGACCGCCCCCGTCACGCTTCAAAAGGTACCGCCTGCCCGCCGTAAGGCTCAAAATTTATGAGAACGAGTGAAAAATTCGGGTGGAACCGTGCGCGTCCCGCGCACCCCGACAGCGCTTTCGCGTTGTCGGTTTTTTTGTTT
>JAEEGL011050852.1_pt1 | contig 14614 bp, 17 predicted proteins | sample 9134231 | NCBI WGS metagenome assembly JAEEGL01 (sample SAMN16246548, study PRJNA631951) | gut metagenome | biome: gut microbiome; feature: rumen; material: fiber-attached | host: Bos | place: Iran: Karaj | collected 2018-10 | reverse complement strand
TTCCCGTCCGTACCAGTTCGATGGCTTTCTGCAGCAGTTTTTCCGGGGTCTTCTCATGTACGCGGAGGGACAGCGTGTGGTTTGGAAGCATCGTCTCGCGGGAGGCTTCGATCAGCATATAGGTCAGATCGTTTGTGGCGTCGTTCCCGTCACGGTCCGTCCCTCCGATGGTATAGTTGAACCAGTTTGCTCCGCCTGAGCTCGCATCGCGCATCATAGTGCCGCGTACGGTACGGCAGGCCTGAGATTTCACTTTGAGCAGCTCCAGCAGTTCCAGCGCCTCGTCATAGGTGATCCGGCCGGCCTCCAGATCGGCCTTGTAATAAGGATACATATACTGGTCGAAACGGCCAGCGGCATCTGTGGGCGTCTCCATCATGATCCAGGTAAACCAGAACGCCTGCACTGCCTCGCGGAAGGTACGCGCCGGATACTCGGGCACCCGCCGGCAGATCTCCGAGATCTCAATAAGTTCTTTTTTCCTCCTGGGATCGGCCTCCTTCGCGGCCGTCTCCTCCGCCAGGGCGGAATAGCGATGCGCATAGCCGATCCAGGCCTCATAGATGCGGATCACGCCTTCCCAGAAATCCACTCTTTCCAGACTGTCCGGCTCATCATAGCGCTCAGAGGCGATTCTTTCACGGCAGAAGTCGATGACCCAGCGGGCGCCTTTACCCAGGATCCGCTCATAGAGCGGGATGGCCAGACTGACGTTCGGCCACAGCCCCAGGCTGGACGTTCCGTACAGTGACTGCCTCACGCCTTTTTCACGGGAAGGCCAGCCGTAGAGCCCGGAGGTCTGCACGGCAGCCAGTTCTTCGTATTTCCAGATGTACTCCGCATTGCGCGAGGGCAGACTGCGGGAGATCACTTTGTCTGGATCGGCGATGTATTTTTTGCAGAATTCGTAAGACTCATCCGGCAGCCAGCACCACGATGCGCAGTCCGTATGCATGGACTCCAGTTCCTCCGCAGTCCACATGCCGTATTCATAACACAGCTCCACGCCGTAGGGCAGGCTTGCCCCGTCGCCCACGATGAGCTGATCCTCCAGGATGAACACGGGCATTTCCTTCAGGAAAGCCTCCAGTACCAGCGCCCGCTTGTTGAAAGGGCTCTCGTCCCGGTTCTTTTTGAGGATTTCGGAAGCGATGGCGAATTTCTTTGTGCAGATGGGAGTCTTCTCCGTCTTCACGCGCTCAGTCAGTCTCTTTACCCTGTCCGTCATGGCGTTTTTTTCCTTTCGTTTTTCTCAGCCGCCGACCCGCGCCTCGATCCCGCATTCCTTCAGCAGGGAACATAAGCGTTCCATCTTTTCAGGTTCCGGCGCTTTAAGTCCCAGTTTTTCCGCTTCGCGGTCAAGGCGTTCCAGCTTGGATTCGCCCATGCTGTGATACGGCAGCAGCGCCACCGGCGGGACCATTTCCAGCTCAGAGAGGAGAAAATCTGCCGTCTTGAGCAAAACTTCCTCCGCATCGTTCATCCCCGGCACGATCGGTATGCGGATCTCCAGTGCGCAGCCGCGCCGGATCAGATATTTCAGGTTATCCAGGATACATCGGTTCGATACGCCGGTCAGTTTCCTGTGTTCTTCCTCTCGGATGTGCTTGAGGTCATAAAGGAACAGGTCAGTTACTTCTGCGAGGCGATCCAGCGTCTCCCGGTTTGTATAGCCTGTGGTGTCGAGCGCGGTGGTCATGCCGGCCTCCCGGCATCTTTCAAACAGTTCCCGCACAAAGTCGGCCTGACACAGAGCCTCTCCCCCCGAAGCCGTCACGCCTCCTCCCGAAGCTTTGTAAAACAGGATATCCCGCTGCACCTCGTGAAAGACCTCATCCACCGTACGGAAGTCCCCGCAGATGGTGCGGGCTTCTGTCGGGCAGACGGACATGCAGGCCCCGCAGGCTGTGCAGCGCTCCCTGGCTGTGATCGGGCGGCCGTTCTCCATCCGCACCGCCTTCTGCGGGCAGACCGTTTCGCATTTCCCGCAGCCGGTGCATTTTTCAGTCTGGAACATCAGTTCCGGCTGAAAGGACTGGGATTCCGGATTCTGACACCAGCGGCACCGGAGCGGGCACCCCTTGAAGAACACCGTGGTACGGATGCCGGGGCCATCGTGGATGGAATAGGTCTGGATATTGAAGATGCAGGCTTTTCCGCTCATATTCTCTCCCTTTTCTGATTACGGAAGAATTCGTATCTGGTGCGGTACCTTCAGTCAAAAGTATGGAAGCTGCCGCAGTAAGGACAGCACACGGTCTCTCCTTCAATGCCTGAAATAGAGGCTCCGCAGGAGGGACAGGCGGCGGAGACGGTAACGTCTGACCGGATCCCGAACGCCTTTTTCACATCCCGCACGGTGCCGGTAAGCGTGGCAGCCATTCCGGCCATTTCCTCCACCCAGGTGTTGAGCCTGTAGATGGGCGGCTGGCCGGTGAGGAGTGTGTTGATTTCGTTGGTCCACTCTTTCACTTCGTCTTCCCAGCGGAAGCAGAAGCTCTCCATTCCCGAGCGGAAATACACATCCAGCACCGGGGTGACGGAATCTTTCTTTCCCAGGCGCACCTGGGCCTGCCCGTTAGAAATCACGATGTCCGAAAGGGGAAAATGCAGGGCTTCGGTATCCTTTCCGAACAGGTTCTTTCTCTGCAGTACGAGAGCCTTGTCCGTGAGGATCAGGTCGTTTTTGCCTCTGGAGATCCCACTTCCCCATCCGATCTCACAGATGCGCTTCAAAACGGTCTCGCCCGGTTCCGGGATAAAGGTTTTGCTCATGGATCACGCCTCCGTCATTGATCGATCCGGCCGGAGTCCCTTTCGGTCATCCCTTCCGAGAAAGGGGCCCCGGCCCTCTCTGATGATATCACACACAGGCCGGAAGTTCAACGGCGCGAACAGTTTCCGTTCCATCTCCTTCCTTGTTTTTCCCCGTTCTGCATGCTAGAATACCTCCCGAAAAACACAAGGAGCAGACGCGCGGTTTTCCGCTCTCTGTTCCCGGGAAAATGGAGGGTTCCGATGCGCGGTGCGTTATTATTTGACATGGGCGGACTGCTGGAGGCTTCTGAGCGCTTTTCACCCTCGCTGGGAGGAACCAGCCCAGGAGTACGTAACTCGGCGATCGCATAAGAGGGGAAAAGACCTCGGAGAATTTCCAAGGTCTTTTCCCCTCTTATATTCATTTCCTTCTCCGCAGCTCTCCGACTCACTTTCCGGATGGCTTGCGGAACATGAAGGCCCGGGCTACCCCAATAGCCAGTTTGTACGGCAGGGGTCGCAGCGCCCGATCTGCCTCCTGCAGTTTCTCCCGGATAGGGATCGACTGCGGGCAGTGCTGTTCGCATTTTCCGCATCGGACACATTGCGAGGCAAAGGCCGGCTCACGCGTAAGCCCCACTGTCTGGATGAACTGGGATCTACCTCCGCTCTTCGACTCGGTATACATGGCGTTCCAGCAGCGGAAGGTACCCGGTATGTCCACTCCCTTGGGGCAAGGCATACAGTAGCGGCAGCCGGTGCAGCCCACTCTCTCCTTCTCGCGGATGGCGGCCTTGACCTTCTCCAGCGTTTCGCGGTCCGCTTCGCTCATCGAGCCCACCGCTGCCTCGGAAGCTGTGCGGCAGTTGGCTTCCACCATTTCAGTGGAGTTCATGCCCGAGAGCACGACCGTGACTTCCGGCTGGTCATACAACCAGCGCAGGCCCCATTCCGCAGGGCTCCAATTCCGGCCGCTCTCCGCCATAGCCTTCTTCGCAGCCTCGGGCAGCATGTTCACCAGCTTGCCGCCCCGCAGGGGTTCCATGATCACTACGGGGATCCCGCTGCCTGCAGCAGCCTGCAGGCCTGCCTTTCCCGCCTGGGCTACCTCGTCCAGATAATTGTACTGAATCTGACAGAAATCCCAGTCATAGTCGTTCAGGATCTTAAGGAAATTGTCGGTGTTCCCATGGTAGGAGAAGCCGATATTTCGGATAGCCCCGCTCTGCTTTTTCTCTGCAATCCACTCGAGGATGCCTACCTTCTTCAGCTTTTCCCACATGGCCACATCGGTCAGGTGGTGCATCAGATAGTAATCCACATGGTCAGTACGCAGCCGGCTCAGCTCCTCGATGAAATAGCGGTCCAGCGCCGCCCGGTTGCCGATCAGATATTGGGGAAGCTTGGTGGCGATGTTCACCTTGTCCCGGATGCCGTTGCGCTCCAGCACCTCGCCCAAAGCCGCCTCGCTGCCGGGATAAATATAGGCTGTGTCAAAGTAGTTCACACCGGCACGGTAGGCTGTCATCAGCTCCTTCTCAGCCTTCTCCACATCGAGTCCTGCACCCTTCCGGGTGAAGCGCATGCATCCGTATCCCAGGATGCTCAGGTCATTTCCGTAACGGTCTTTTCTGTACTGCATGGTTTCCTCCCGTTTCAAAGCAAGGCCAGCACGGTGTCCCCGTGACGCTGCTCATCGTTCTTCACGCTCTCCACCTCCGGAAAGCGCGCGGCAACCGGTTCGTACTTCTTCACCGCATCGTACTCCCCTCGGGCAATCACCGGGTAGAGTTTCTTTTTCCCGATGACCCGGTACAGGATCGGGAGAAGGATGGCTTTCGCGTTTTTCGGCTTCAGGACCTGATCTGTCAAGGCCTTGAATACCGCAGCATGCTGCCCCTCCTCTGCGGCAAGCAGCCTGAAGGTCTCCGCATCCGCGGGATCCTTCACGGCCTTCGCCAGGGCTATATACATTTTCACGGCATCCAGTTCTCCCTGCTGAGCTGCAAGCAGAACTTTTCTCTCTTCGGCTGTGATGGTCATGATTTCCTCCTTGTCGTTTGTTTCCCGGCTGTTTTCCGGGCGGGTCAGTCCGCCTCAACGTCTGCCAGCGACCACTGGATCAGCTCGGTCAGGATCGGCTGGAGCCGCCGCGCTTTTTCCGTGAGGTCGTATTCCACACGAACCGGCACCTCCAGAAACTCCGAACGCTCCAGCAGCCCGTCCTCCTCCATCTCCTTCAGGGTCTTGGACAGCATGGTGTTGGAAACGCCACGAATGTTTTTGAGCAGCTCACTGTAGCGGCTGGAGCCGTTGGCCATCAGCGAGCACAGGATCGGGAGCTTCCATTTTCCTCCAATGGTGTTCATTGCTCCCTGCAGGACGCATTCCTGGTTGCAGGGGCAGTTGTGAGCCTGAGACATGATTCTCTCCTTTGGTAATCTATTTCTTACTAACTCCGCAAAAACTGCAGTATTGACAGAAATCTCCGAACAATTTACAGTATATATGCTACGTTTTCCGTTGTAAAGCCATTTTTCTTATAAGGAGGATTTTCATGAGCAAAGTTCTGGTCGCCTATTTCTCCGCCACCGGCAACACCGAAAAGGTTGCTGAGGAGCTGGCACGCCTCGAAGAGGCCGATCTGTTCGAGATCCGACCTGTCCAGCCTTACACTGCGGAGGATCTCAACTATAACATCAAGGACTGCCGCGCCAACCGCGAGATGCAGGACGAGACCTGCCGCCCTGCCATTGAGGGGACCGTAGAAAATATGGAGCAGTATGACGTGGTGTTCCTGGGCACACCGATCTGGTGGGGCCGGGAGACTGCGATCGTCGATACCTTTCTCGAGGCATACAGTTTCGCCGGAAAGAAGATCATCCCCTTCTGCACCTCCGGCATCAGCGGAGTGGAGAAAGCGGTCGAACATATCCGGAGCCTCATGGGCGAGGACGTGATCGTAGACGCAGGCAAGCGTCTTGGCGTGAATGGCAGCGAGGAAGAGATGAAGACCTGGACCGAGCTTCTCGGCCTGTGACCGCGCAGCAGAAAGGTCTGCATGGAGTGATAATGCATGAATGATACTTTTGATCTGCAGGAATATCTCTCGAAGGGAATCGAGAATTTTATGGCGGATGTGATAAAGGCCACGGTGAAAAACCCCCGTGAAAGCGCCTTCATGCTCAGGTTTGCCGCTGCGACAGCCGCCGCCTCCAGAAAACGAAAAGCAGCCGAGGAACAGGGCCAGCACATTCCTTCCTTTCTGATCGCCAGCATCACCAGCCAGTGCAATCTCCACTGCGCAGGCTGCTATTCCCGCTGCAACAATGCTACCGTGGACGAGACGCCTGTGCGGCAGCTGACCGACGAAGAGTGGCTGCATATCTTCAGCGAGGCGGACGATCTGGGTATCAGCTTCATCCTTCTGGCGGGCGGTGAACCTATGCTGCGCCGGGATATCATCGAGGCTGCGGGCAAGCGCCAGAACATCCTTTTTCCCATCTTCACCAACGGCACCTTCCTGGATACGCGGATCTTCGCTCTGTTTGACCGCTGCCGCAACCTCGTACCGATCATGAGCATCGAAGGGGAAAAAGAAATCACCGACGCACGGCGCGGCAAGGGGATTTACGACCGGCTGATTCACAACATGGATGAGCTGCATCGGCGAGATCTGGTCTTCGGCGCCTCTGTCACCGTAACTACGGAGAACATCCGGGAAGTAACTTCGGACGAATTCCTGAAGAAGCTCTCCAACCGGGGCTGCAAGGCTGTGATCTATGTGGAATTTGTCCCTGTGACGGACGAGAGCAAAGAACTAGCCCCCGGCGACACCGAGCGCGCCTATCTGCAGGCGGAACTGAAACGCCGCAGGGAGGCGCATCCGGAGATGGTATATATTTCCTTCCCCGGCGATGAGAAGAGCTCCGGCGGCTGCGTAGCAGCCGGGCGCGGCTTCTTCCACATCAACTCCCACGGCGGGGCAGAACCCTGCCCTTTCTCCCCCTACTCGGACATCAACGTGCGGGACACCTCCCTGAAGGAAGCACTGAACTCCTCTCTCTTCCGCACCTTGCAGGAGAACGGTCATTTGCTGGATGATCACACGGGCGGCTGCGTCCTCTATGAAAAGCGCGATCTGGTGGAAGAGCTGCTGGCGCAGAGCCGCTGACCGCGCTCCATCATTGATAAATAAGGCGAGAACGTACTGTGCTCACGAAAGAGATGAGCATCGGCGAAATACCGGCAATCAATGAGCCTTCCACGCCGATCATGATGGGATACGGCATGCACTGCTTGGGCTGTCCGGTCAGCCAGATGGAGACTCCGGAGGAAGGCTGCCCCGTGCACGGTATGAACCCGGATGAGCTGGTCAACCGGCTGAATCAGTATCTGGCTGCGAAAGCCTGACAGGAGCTGTTTTCGGTATCGCTTTCCAGCGGAGCCAATTGTTTAATTTGCATATTTTTTTAAGATATTTTTGTTTGATTTGCACAAATTTCAGAGGCGGTTCCAGACATTTGCTCCGGACCCGTCTCTTTTTTCGCGCTCTCCGCCTCTTTTCCACCTGTCGGCTTCGTCAAATCGACGGGGAGGGGCGTGCCCGTGATTTGACAAATGCCGCAAACAGTGGTAAAACACCCGCGAATTCCGGGAAGTTCTGTTTTTCCCAAACGGAAAGGAGGTTTTGCGCCATGTGCGGAAACACAGACATGAACAGAAATCGCAGCGGGACAATGCAGTGGCATTTTCAGTGGATCCCGCCCGGCCAGCGCATCGTGCGGACCGCTTCGGCCGTTACGCTTTGTCTGCTGATCGACGCGCTGCTCGGCTACGGCGGAGGAAACATGCCCGCGGAAGCAGCCATCACTGCCGTCATCTGCCTGCAGCCCTATGTGCGCGAGACCCGGGAGAGTGGATTCAATCGTCTGTGGGGCACGGTGATCGGAGCGATCTGGGGCTTTTTGTTCCTGCTGGCCGTGAGCCTGTTCCCCGCCGTGGGAACACGGCCACTTGTCCTCTATCCTCTGATGGGACTGGGCACGCTGATCGCCCTGCACAGCGCCGTCCTCTTCCGCAGACCGGAAGCCTCCGGACTGGCCGCCATTGTTTTCATCTGCGTGGTGATCTCCTGGCCGGAAATCGGGAACCCGCTGGAGCAGGCCTTTCTCCGCATCCTGGATGTTCTGCTGGGCACCGCCGCAGCCATCCTGACCAACAGCATCCGGCTTCCCCGCGTGAAGCAGCGGAACAAGGTGTTCTTCGTGCCCATGGAAAGCCTTACCGGCGACCGCTTCACCCGTCTTTCCGCTCCAGTGATGTTCCGCCTGCAGCGGCTGATGATGGAAGGCGCGAAGCTCTGCCTGATGTCTCAGCACGCACCGGCGTTCCAGACCACCCAGCTGGGCATAATGCAGTTCAATGTGCCCATGATCGTGATGGACGGAGCAGCCATTTACGACCCCAACGATAACGTCTACACCTCAGTGACAGCCATGAACTCTGCTTCCTGCCGCTGGCTGATGAAGCGCCTGGAGGACCGCAGCTTCTTCATCTATACGGTCCACCGTGACCGGAACTGCATTTTCCACCACGGAGAACTGACAGAACTGGAGAAATCGCTTTACAGCCGTCTGAAAAAGTCCCCCTACCGCTACTATCTGGACGATGACCGTTTCTCCCTTTCGGATGTGGTGTATATCAAGCTGGTCACCACGCAGGAGCATGCCCACAGGCTGCAGCGGGAACTGGAGCCCGCACTGGAGAGCATGAAGCTGCGTTCTGTCCTCCGTACTCAACCCGAGGAGGAGAGCTGCAGCCTGTATTTTTATCCTGCAGCCGCGGATATGCTGCATGCCAAGGAACACCTGATGCAGCTGCTCCGGCAGAACGATCCCTTGCTGGAGATGTGTGACATGACCCCGGAGTTTGGATCCCGCACCGCAGCGGACGGTGTGAGGATGCTGCAGGCAGTAGCCAGGGAATACGAGCCGTCTTTCCTGACCTGGCTCTGGAGAAAAAGACCCGCCACAGGGCGGAGAAAGAATAGACCTCTCTCGCGGGAGCGGAAACGGTGGAACTCTTCCTCCTCAGCAGTTATAATGGAGCGCGGAGAAGATGCGGGAAAATCGTGAACGGGAAACAGCCCGGACTGTACGGGAGGAAAAGACTCTTGATAAAAGTGGTTCTGCTCGATATCGACAATACACTCCTAAGTTTTTCCGGATATGTGAAAGACGCGATGAAGAACGGTTTTTCCCTCTTTGGACTCAAGCCCTATACCGAAAACATGTTTCCCGTTTTTGAACGGGTCAACAACGCCCTGTGGAGACAGCTCGAGCAGGGAGCTATGACCTTCGAGGAGCTGATGGAGTGCCGCTGGAACCGGATCTTCGACGCGCTCGGAATTGAGTTTGACGGAACGGTATTTGAAGAGTATTTCCGCAGGGAGCTCTTTACAAGTGCCGTACCTGAGGAAGGCGCCATGGACCTGCTGGAATATCTGAGCCGGAAATATACCCTGTGTGTTGCGAGCAACGGCCCTTATGAGCAGCAGATGAACCGTCTCCGGCTCGGAAACATGAGCGGCTATTTCACCCACTGCTTCATCTCCTCCCAGATCGGTGCCCAGAAACCGGGCAGACAGTTCTTTGAGCGTTGTTTCAAGGTCCTGCAAGAAAGCGGCTTTCCGGATCTTTCTCCCGAAGAAGTGATGATAATCGGAGACTCGGTCTCTTCCGATATAGCCGGCGGACTCGCATACGGCATGCGCACCTGCCTCTACCGGAAAGGCAGAACGTCTGAAGACGAATATTCCGGAGCGGATCATCTGGTGGACAGCCTGGCTGAAATCAAAGCCATTCTCTGACCCTGTCGACTCTGCGGATCCGACTCTGCAGACCATCTCCGACCAATATAGAATGCACAAGAGACAAGCCCGATGACCGCATGACAATCTGCCGGTTCCCTGTAACACGTCAAAGCCTCAGGCGGATGCAAAACAGACAGTCTGTCGTTCCGACAGACTGTCTGTTTTGCTATTTACAGATTTTTTATACTGACAAGGAGAAGATATTCGCTTTATAATTCGCTGTACGGGGTGAAATATTGCCTGTTTTCGTTTGAGTCTGGAATATGATATACTCAACAAAGGGAATCTCCTCTGATATTGGTAAAAGCATAGGACAGCATAGTTATGCAGACAATCGCTCAGGCGCTGGATAAGCTGGAGCAGTCCCGATTCCGCTCGAGTTTCCGGCTGACGAAAAAAGAGCAGCAGTACCTTGCGGAAAAAGGCATCGACGTGATGCGCAGCCATGCCGAGAGTTTCGTGCGGCAGAAACTGGCCCCTGCCGATCCCTTGAATGACGGGAGGCAGACACCCATGCACGGGCACCCTGTGTTCAAGGCCATGCACGCCACGGCCTGCTGCTGTCGGGACTGCCTGAACAAATGGTACAGAGTGCCGCTGCACAGAGAACTCACGGAGAGCGAACAGCGGCGGATCGTGAACCTGTTGATGGCCTGGATCGAACGAAACAGTGAAAGGAGAACATGCAAATGAAAGAGGAATGCCTGATCTGCAAGGCTCCTCTCGTCTATCTGGAAACGGACGAGGAGATGGAGTGTGCGATCTGTCATAAAAGGGAAATGAGCAAGACCCGCTGCGTCCAAGGCCATTACGTGTGCAGTGAATGCCACATGGCGGGGCTGGATTCGATCGTCAGCCTGTGCCTTGCGTCTGCGTCCAAAAATCCCGTGGAAATCATCCGGGAGATGATGGCACAGCCCTTCTGTCACATGCACGGCCCGGAGCACCATGTGATGGTGGGCTCTGCCCTGCTCACCGCGTACAAAAACGCGGGCGGGCAGATCGATCTGGCAAAATCCCTTGCCGAGATGATCCGCCGCGGCCGGAGTGTGCCCGGCGGGGCCTGCGGGTTTTGGGGTGCCTGCGGTGCCGGAATCAGCGCAGGGATGTTCGTTTCGATCATCTCCTCCTCTACACCGCTTTCTGTGGAACCCTTCGCGCTTGCTCACAAGATGACCGCCAAGGCACTGGCTGCCATCGGAGAGATCGGCGGGCCGCGCTGCTGCAAACGGGATTCCTATCTTTCCATCCTTACCGCTGTCGACTTTGTGAAGGAGCACTTCGGCGTGGAGATGGATAAGCCGGACGTGGTCTGCATCCATGCGGCCATGAATAACCAGTGCATCGGGAAGCGCTGCCCGTTCAGCCTGCCCGGCGCATGGAAGGCCGCTGAAGAGTGAAGATAAAGAAAGGAAAAACAGCCTATGAATAATACTGGCCGGCGGGACAGGCAGATCCTGTATGTCGCCGATGACGATGTCTGCGAAGAAATGATCAAATGTCGGAAGATCCTGCAGAAACTGAATTTCATGGACCGCTCAGATTTTGACGGTATCTCCGACATCTTGAAAGAGCTGTTCGGCAGTTCGGACGATGCTTTCGTGAACCCGCCCTTCTTCTGTGATTATGGCAGTCATATCCATGTGGGGAAAAACTTCTTTGCCAATTACAACTGCACGATCATTGATGTGGCTCCTGTGATCATTGGGGAAAACTGCCAGCTGGCGCCGAACGTGGCCATCTACACGGCAGGCCATCCCGTTCATCCCGCCGCGCGGAATACTGCCTATGAGTATGGAATCAGCGTAACCATTGGAAACAACGTATGGGTCGGCGGGAATTCTGTGATCCTGCCGGGTGTGCATATTGGGGACAACTCGGTAATCGGAGCGGGCAGCGTCGTGACAAAGGATATTCCCGCCTGCTGTGTGGCGGCGGGCAACCCCTGCCGGGTGATCCGGAAAATCACGGAGGCAGACCGGGAAACGTATTATCACAGGGTGTCCGCAGATCCGGAGGCGCTGGAAAATATGCGCAGGATGTGGTCTGAAAGCGATGACCCGATTCTCTATCCAATCCTGGAGTAGACCTCATGAGATATTACGCTGTCGCCGATGTACACGGTTTTTATAGTCAGTTTCATACCTCGCTGGAAGCTGCCGGCTATTTCCGGGACACAGGTCCGCACAGACTGGTGCTGCTGGGTGATTGTTTCGACCGCGGACCTGAGGCTGTGAAGATGCAGGAGTTCCTGCTGGATCGGCTCGCGAAGGACGAGGTGACCCTGATCCGCGGCAACCATGAGGACCTGTTCACAGAGCTTGTCACTGTGGATGAGGGGCTGCCCGTCAGGCACCATAAAAGCAACGGTACCTATGGAACAGCCCTGCAGCTCACAGACTTTGATCCGGGTACAGCCCTGATCCGCCACTGGGAACTGGCCGAAAAGGCGCGGGAGACACCTTACTTCCGGGAAATCATCCCCGCTGCAATCGACTATCTGGAGACGGAGAGCTACATCTTCGTCCACGGGTGGATCCCCTGTATAAAGGCTATGGACGGGTCGCTGCTGTATAAGCCGGACTGGCGCGAGGCCTCAGCGGAGGAATGGTACGAAGCGCGATGGATCAACGGGATGGACGCTGTGCTCCGCTGCCGCGAGGAGAAGACCATTCTCTGCGGACACTGGCACTGCTCTTACGGCCATGCCGTTTATGAGAAGAACGGCTCAGAATTCGGCGAAGATGCGGACTTCAGCCCTTACCGGGCGAAGGGCATCCTGGCGCTGGACGCCTGCACGGCCCTGAGCGGAAGGGTGAACGTTGAAGTGATCGAAGAGTGCTGACCTCTCCCAACAAGGAAAAGAGAAACGGGAATCGGTCAATCAGGTCTTCCCTGTTTTTCGTGCTACTGATGCCCCTCATAGTCGGCGGCACACCGGTTGCCAATCTCCAGATGGCGGGATCCGTCTAGATGCGGAGGGCTACTATGCAGGTGTGGAATACTTCGGACCAGCAGCAAGAGGTGATCTGGCTGCGCTGAATGCAGAGCTCTCCCACTTTCTGGAGGAGCAGTTCGAGGCAGAAAAGAACGCAGTGTATATCTGATATAAGCAACAGGGAGGTTTGGAGCGGAAGAGGATCCTGCATCCACTGGCCGCAGATTGCGGACAAGTGATTCTGCACGGGAATAATCCGTTTCTGAAAAAATAGAAGGCACCCCAAGCGGAGCGTCTTCTTTTTTTTCTGTATTTTTTAGCGTCTAAGCGCCAGTATGTCCTTCAGTCGTCTTTTTTGGAATTCTGCAGGAAGTTCAGTGCCCATTGCGGGCCGATGAACAGATCCATGTCCGTATCAGCCAGTTTTTCCCGGAACCGCTCCTCCAGGTTCCCATACCCGTCCATGTTCACGGCCAGGCTGAAGTTTTCTCCTCCCGCATGGAGTTCCAGTGCCGGATGCTCTTCATCCGGCACAAAATAGACATACTCCACGGACTTATCCTTCAGCTGATCCGCAATCTGACTGACGGCGAGAAGCTTCAGGATCTCCACGATCCGGTCATCGAGACCGGCATCGAAAATGGCCACCTTCTCCCGCAGAGCTGTCTGTTCCGTCACGATCCGGACACGGCCGCCCATGCTGCGCATGAGATCGGACGCCCTTACTGCTTCGCGCACCTTTTCCTGCGGGACATAGTCGATCATGACCTGATGGTTCATGTCATTGAACAGGAGCGGGTAATCCAGATGCAGGATCTTTCCGCATCCTTCGCACACAGTTTCGAACAGTTTTCCGCTGATGATATCCGGGACGGCGAAATCCAGCTCAGTGTTGATGGAGTGCCACGAAGTGCATTCCACGGTTTTGCCGCAGTAGGGACAGGTCACTGTTTCTTCTTTCGGCATGGACATGGTCTTTCTCCTTTCCGCTGCTGATGTTTTTATTCTCCGCTGAGTGTCCGGCAGTAACCGCAGTACCAGCAGGCATAGGGGGTTTCACACTGGTCGCCCATCGGGGTTTCGATCTCGGTCTTGCTCTCTTTTACAGCCATGAGCCGTCCGATATTCTCATCCACCACATGCGCAAATTCGATGGCCTCCTCTGTCACGTCCACCGGCTCAAAAGGATCTACCTCGTCATTGTAATGATACACTACGAATACACCGTCCAGCCGGGCCCCGCACTTATCCAGCACCCAGGCCTGGTATCCGGCATCCCGGATGAACTGAGGCTTTACCTCCGGAGAATCCTTCACCTCATAGAGTTCCCACACATCATCTTCCATTCTGTGGAGGATATCCACCGCACAGAAACAGCCCTCGTGTTCGAAGGATGCTTCGCAGATGTTTTCCACTCCGGCGCGTATGGCCTGCTGTGTGCTGCGGATCATCTTCCGTTTGTCCGGGTACTGTGTGCCGGGGATATAAGCCGTCATTTCCTGATAAGGGCCGAACATTGCCATCGCCTTGTCCCCAAATTCATTCCCGCGGTCCAATCGTTTCTGTGTATCAGGCGGGATGACCTTCAGTTCCGGCCGGTGCGCATCGAGCCAGAGCATTTTGGGACACTGCATTCCTCGCATGAAATCCGTTTTCGAAATACTCATAGTCCCTGCCTTCTGTTTATTCATGATGGAGCGATTATACACCGGATGTCCCCCCGCTGGGAAGAGCAGATTCTGCAACGGACCTCCGGTTCGTTTATGTGGAACAGGGCAGCGGGATTTCTGCTGCCCTGCTTTTTTATCCCCTTTTATCTGTAAATCTTTGCCATCTCATGATGGAAGAACCAGCTGCTGTGAGCCATGGAAGCCAGCGAATCGGGCGATCCGTCAGTCTCCACCGTGGCCCAGCCCTTGAACTCATATTTCTTCATCAGTCTGAAAAGCCCCTCGAAATCCAGCACCCCGAGGCCCGGCTCCCAGAACCACCGGTGTCCGTCTCCCTGCAGCTCCGGGTTGTACGGTCCGTACCGTATCTCATCC